>Ga0326728_10000339_pt1 | contig 189084 bp, 152 predicted proteins | sample MB3enrmetagenome_FD_207602 | JGI IMG/M metagenome (GOLD analysis project Ga0326728, IMG submission 207602) | Lab enriched peat soil microbial communities from McLean, Ithaca, NY, United States - MB31MN | ecosystem: Environmental > Terrestrial > Soil > Wetlands > Peat | place: USA: New York... | reverse complement strand
AGAACTTCCGGCAAAGCCCCTCCACAAACGCGTCGAACTTTTCGCAATCTAGAACTTCGTTCAGCCGTTGATAGAAAGGATGACCCGGCGAACGCGCCAATTCCACATTCGCGATCCAGATCTCCTCTTGCTTCTCCTGTAGCTGCCGCGTCCCCATCCCCATGCCGCGATTCTAAAAAAAGCGCCTGTGGATACTTCACAAAATATCCACATGCGAACCTGGACTTGCACCACAGGCTGATAGGCCCCAATTCCACAAAAAGCTTGCCGAGAACCTCATCAGCAAAGCTACTCGAAACCAGTGGAAATTCCGCAAAGTCAATGACGATTCGCTGACCTGGATACATGCGGACGAGGTTTATGAGCTTATTTCTCACAGGCGTACCCGCGATCCGACTTCCGAAGGAGGTGGTCTCATTCTTCATCACAAACAGAGCCTGCTCGCGATCATGCTGTTCGTAAGTCAGCTCTACAAAGTCCATCGGGATATGTTGGCGCCCTCCGAACTGTAGGGCCTCCGCGAGGAGGCGGGGATCCGAGAAATTGATCTGTGCCGCAACGAGAGTGCCATTGAAGGGGACCTTCTCGGTGGTTACTCGGAGTCCTTGTCGGTCATTGAATGTGAGCTTCCCATTGCCGGACTCAAGATGAAATGAGCCCATACTGTGGCTACATATCTGGTAGCTACCATACAGACCATTCCCTTGGCCGACATCGCTATCCCTGGTCACCCCCTCGCGGATGGCTCTCTCTAGCGCAGCTGCGTCAGATGTGAGCTCAGGGTGAGATGGACGAAGCGTTCCAGGAATCCCGACTCCTGCGTCGGCAACGATATACTGAATCCGCTTGCTCGCCCTTTGGAACGTTGATATCTGGATAAGCCCTCCGATTGGAGACCGCGAGTGGACAAGAACATTGTCGGTTATCTCGTTCACTGACCACTCCAGTGCGGCAAGCTCCCTGCGGTCAAGGTCAGGGATTGCCCCCAGAATACCATTTACTATTCGATTAACCGCTTGCCTCTGTTCCACGTCATCCGTAAAGTGAGTTGCTGGCACCTGTGTGAACCCTTTGAAATCGGATGGGGGATTCTCGTCTGGGGCCAAGAAGTGAGCCCAGTTTGCGTTGCGAAAAAGTCTCGCCAATTCGAGCTTCTGCGGTAACTCAACGTGAAACTGTACGCCTGCGTTGCGTAGTTTCATCACCTGGGCGCAGAGCGCAAGGATTGGGGGAGCGAACGCTGCGGCGCAGGAGCCAAAATCCAGAACCAAGTCATCGAATCCGGCGGTCACCGCTTGGTACAGCAGGGGGATCGGTCCAAGAAGATCGCCGATGTAAAGCTCGCCTTCGAAAACAATCCGGTTTTGTTCTCTATGGATCAAACCTTTGCCGTCCTCTTCAGTCCAGCGCGAAGCTGCGCGCGGATTCAAGCAGCCGCGCCACCGACTCCTTTGAGCAGGATTCGGTATAAATCCGCAGCAGCGGCTCTGTCCCGCTGGCCCTCAGCAGCAGCCACGTCTCGGCGGCGTTGGGCTTGTTGGTGGCCTCCGGGTTATCGAGGTAGAACTTTACGCCGTCCAGGTTCTCCTGGCGCTGGATCGGCATCCCCGCAAACACCGGGTTTCCTGTCGCAAGCGCGCGCGCCCTCGTGATGGTGCCGTTCTTCATGTCATCGGGAATCTGCAGGTCGATCCTTCCGTATTGGTGCTCGCCGTATTCGGCCTGCAGATCGGCGACCAACTGGCCCAAGGTCTTGTCTTCCTCGGCCATCACGTTGGCCAGCAGCAGGCAGTTCAGCAGGCCGTCGCGCTCCGGCAGGTGGCGCTGGAAGCCGATGCCGCCCGACTCCTCGCCGCCCATTAGAATCTCCCGCTCAAGCATGTAGTCGCAGACAAACTTGAAGCCGATCCCATGCTCGATCAGCTCGCGCCCGTGCTTGGCGCAGATGCGGTCCAGCATCTTGGTCGTGTTGAAGGCGCGCGTGACCACCCCCGGCCAGCCCTTGCGCCGCAAAACCCAACTCAGCAGCACCGAAAAAATCTTGTGCGGATCGACGAACTCGCCGTGCTCGTCCGTGGCGCCGATGCGGTCCGCATCCCCATCCGTGCATAGCCCGGCATCGCAGCAGTTCGCCACAACCGCCTCTCCCAGCGCACGGATATGCGGCTCGATGGGTTCCGGATTGATCCCCGGAAACAGCGGATCGACGTTGCCGCGAATCTGCACGGCTTCCACGCCGATCCGCGCGAAGGTATCGGCGATGATCGTCCTTCCGGCTCCATACATCGAGTCGATGGCGAACTTCAGGCCCGACTTTGCGATCAGGTCCAGATCGGCAAAGCTCTCAATCGCCTTCAAGTAAGAGGGCAGGAAATCGACCTCCTCGATGGAAGCCAGCTTCGCGAAGCGGACCGTTGGCTTGCCAAGATAAGACTCGATCTCCCCAATAATCGAGGGCTTGCCCGACCCGCCGTACCACGCCTTGTATTTCACGCCGTTCCATTGCGCCGGGTTGTGCGACGAGGTAATCATGATGCCCCCGGCCGCTCCGCGCTCGCGGACACCAAAGCTGAGCGCGGGAGTGGGCGTAATGTCGTTGGCCAGTAATACCGGGATTCCGGCAGCAGCCACCACTTCGGCGCATGTGCGCGCAAAGGCTTTGGACCCGAAGCGCGCGTCGTAGCCGATGCATAGCCCCTTCGCCGGGTCTTCATCCGCCGATCCCTCGCGCGACCCTACGTAGGCCGCAACGGCCTCGGCGGCGATGCGCACATTGGCAAAGGTAAAGTCGTCGGCAATCAACCCGCGCCAGCCGTCTGTGCCGAACTTGATTGCAGGATGAGGCATGGTTGGCTTCCCGCTTCCCCTGGGATATGAGTGTAAATAGTAACCATCGAATCTCCGCCACGGCCATACAAAGCGCACTTGAACTGTGCGCAAGACCTTCCACGCGGCAGGCTCAAACTCGCGGCAGTTTCAGATCAGCTCGTCGCGGCCGGAGAGGCCCAGCTCCTTCACGATCTTGCCCACATCCTGCGAGTGATCGCGGTGGGCAATCAGCAGCGCGTCCTCGGTATCTACAATGACCAGATTCTCCACGCCCACCAGCGCCACAAACTTCCTCGGGCTGTAGATGTAATTGTTGGCTGCGTCGATGCCCAACAACCCCTCAGTCTCGGACACGTTCCCCTCGCTGTCCCCGCGCAGCCGGGTTTCAAGCTGGTACTCATACAGCGAGGCCCAGGAGCCCAGGTCGTTCCAACTGAACTCCGCCGGCAGACAGTAGAGGTTGGAGAGGTGCTCTCCCTTGGCCGAGCGGGGCTCCAGCACCGCATAATCCACGGAAATGTTCTCACACTTGCGATAGAGGGAGTGAAAAACCTCTTCGAACTGGGGCGTGCCGTAGGCCGCGGCAATGCCCTCCAGCAGCGGAGCGGTTTCTGGCAGGTGTTCGCGGACCGCGTTGGCCAGGGTTTGCGCCGACCAAAGAAACATGCCTGAGTTCCAGTAGTAGTTGCCCGCGGCCACAAACTCCTCGGCGCGATTCTGATTGGGCTTCTCGGTAAAGCGGCGCACATGCAGGGCCGAATCGTCTCGCGTGTAATCGCCGGTCTCAATGTAGCCGTAGCCGGTTTCGGCGCGGGTGGGCTCTATGCCCAGCACCACGATGTTCTCGCCCGCCCCGGCCAGCGCGATGCCCTTCTGCAAGGCCCGCAGGAAGCGCGGTTCGTCGGCGATCACGTGGTCCGACGGAAACACCCCAAGCACCGCATTGGGATTCTGGCGCTCGATGAGGAAGGCGGCCAGTCCGCAGGCGGGGGCTGTGTTGCGAGCCACTGGCTCCTGCACGATCTGCCCCGCAGGCACGCCTTTCAACTGGTCCGCGATCTCGTGGGCTTGATACTCGTTGGTAATGACCCAGGTCTTGTCCAGCGCGGCCAGTGGCTTGAGCCGCTCCACCGTCTGTTGAATCATCGAGCGCTCACCGTCGAGGGCCAGAACCTGTTTGGCGCGTGCGCGGCGAGAGCGAGGCCAGAAGCGGGTTCCGCTGCCGCCGGCGAGAATCACGGGACGAAAATCGATAGGCTTGGACATCGAAGAGACATCCTACTCGACGAGCACTAGGTTTGCACAGTGATGAACGATACTTTTTGCCAGAGAGCCGCCCCACCGGCGCGGTGGCTGAATCGGACAGTTCCCCGTGGCGGTGGGAAACCGCTTGTCATGCAGGTTTCGAAAGAGTGTTTTATGCCAGTTTGGTCAGGAATTCACCCATGCGGCGTGTCCCCTCGTCGATGTTCTGCTTGGTCACCGGATAGGAGATGCGCACGTGCTCCGCAGTGCCAAAGGCCTCGCCGGGCACGGTCACCACGTGGGCCTCGTGGAGCAGCCGCGTGGCCAGCTCGGTGGCCGTCCGGATGCTGCCCTTGCCCAGAAACGCGGAAATATTGGGGTATACATAGAACGCGCCCTCGGGCTTGGTGCAGGTGATGCCGGGGATCTCCGCCAGCTTGGCCAGCATGAAGTCGCGCAGCTCGATGAATTCCGCGCGGAACTCGCAAACGCACTCCTGCGAGCCGGTCAGGGCGCCGATAGCGGCCTTTTGCACGATGCTGGTCGCGTTCGAGGTAGATTGCGACTGGAGCTTCGAGAGGTTGGCCACGACCGACTTTGAGGCCAGGGCATAGCCCGCGCGCCAGCCGGTCATCGAATAGGTCTTGGAGAGCGAGCCGAGCACTACAATGTGCTCCTTGGCCCAGGTGAACGACCCGCCCGAGACCGGCTTGCCGGCGTAGTTCAGGTACACGTAACACTCGTCCAAAAGCAGAAAAACCCCGCGCTCGTGGGTCAGGTGGACGATCCGCTCCAGGTCCCCGGCGGAGACTACCGACCCGGCCGGGTTCGACGGCGAGTTGAGGATAATGGCCTTGGTGCGGGGCGTGATAGCCTTTTCGATCGCATCGGCCGTGATGCGGAAGCTCTCCGACTCCTGGGTTTCGAGGAAGATTACCTTGCCTCCGGCGTACTGGATGATGTCCTTGAAGCTGACCCAGTAGGGGACGGGCAGAATGACCTCGTCGCCGTGGTCCACAAGCACCTGGACGGCGTTGAAAAGGGCCAGCTTGCCGCCGGTGGTGAAGATGGCCTCGTCCAGGCCGTAGTCGGAGCCAAAATCGGTGGCGTGGCGCTCGACGATGGCCTTGCGCAGTTCGGGGATGCCCGGAACCACGGTATAGCGGGTAAAGTTGGCCTCGATGGCGGCAATGGCCGCGTCCTTGATGTGCCGGGGGGTGGGAAAGTGGGGCTCTCCGGCGCCGAAATCCACTAGGTTTGCCCCCTGGGCGCGCAGTTTGGCAGCCTCGGCGGCCACAGCCATGGTTGCGGAAACTTCAATCCGGCCAATCCGGTCGGCAAAGACTTGCGAAGGGGCGGAGACTGTCATCACAGTCCTATCTTTAACAGATTTCCTCCCAAGAACCAAGCCTGTCTCGAAAAGAAGTGCCCGCAACCCAATTTCGGTATTGGTATTCGTTGCAATGCGAAGGCGCCACCCGCGGTAGCAGGTGGCGCCTGTGGTCGGTTGACGGCTGGGTTAGAACTTGAAGCGCAGCGCAAGCTCCATGATGCGGGGATCGTACGCACTGGTGATCTTGTCCTCGTTCGCGTTGGCTACGGAGGCATTCGGGTTTTGGGGGTTGGTGTGGTTGAGAAGATTGAACGCCTCGGCGCGGAACTCAACCACGTTCGACTCCCTCCAGAAGCGGAACTCCTTGAACAAGCTCAGATTCCAAATCTCCTGGCCCGGCCCGCGGATGGTGCCGTTCTGGGCGTTGCCGTAGTAGCCGTAATAGAGCGTTGCGTTCAATGGATTGCCCGTGACGCCGCCTATAGGAGCAGTCGGATTCACATACGCTGCCTCGTTGAACCATTGCTGCGTCGAGCCGGTCTTCCAGGTCTTCGGCCCGTTGGTCGAGACACCTGGAACCACGAACGGCCGGTTTGTGAGCCCTCCGTTGGTCAGGGTGATGCCCGGCGTGATCGAGCCTCCGCTGCGGAAGGTCGAGATGTCGTTCAAGCGCCATCCGCCCAGGGCCAGTTTTTCGAATTCATTGCCGCTGTGCTGGAAGAACGGGAGTTCGTAGAGCACCGTGACGTTCATCGATTGAGGATAGTTCAGGCCATTGTTGCCGTGGAAGCGGTTGAGGTTATACGGGTCCACCACGGAATTGGAGGTGTCGTGCGACCAGGTGTAAGCCGCGGCGACGTAGAGCGACTTCGTCATCTGATGCTTCAACTGCGCCTCAAGGCCGTTCCACTCCTGCCACAGCCGGGTGGAATAAACAGTGATGGAGTTGTAGCCCTGATAAGGCGACCAGTAAGCCGCGCTGTCGCCCTTGCTGCTGTTTGCGGTATTGATGGCTATCAGCGGATTGTAGTCGTAGGCCACGCCGGTCGACGGATTCGTGTAGTAGGGCGGCTGATTCCAGTTCCATGTGGCTTCCAGATGCTGCAGACGGCTTCCGGCGCCCACCACCGAGGCGACGATGTTCATTGGGAATTCATGCTGCACTCCGAGCGAGTAGCTGGCCGCCGGCGAGGCTCCGATCTGGTAGTCCCCTCCGGTGACGGATATGACGCTCTCCGTATTCGCGCTGCCGCCCGCCGAGGTAATGTTCCAGGATGTCGGCGTGGCTCCGGCGGAGGGTGGAGGCATGACCAGGTTGGACAGATTCTGGTTGGAGAACACGGGAGGATTGGCGATGCAATTGAAGGAGCAATCCTGGTTGGTGAAGATGCGCGTGTAGCTTATGCCGTAGCCGCCGCGCAGGCTGGTTTTGCCATTGCCGAAGACATCCCAGGCGAAGCCGGCATCGGGCCCGAAGTACCAGGTGTGAGCGTTGGAGAAGTTGACCGGCAAGCCCGTCGACGTGCCACTGTTGTAGAGCATGCCGTTGCTGTAGGTGGCGGGGTACTTGAGGTTCGTAGCGCCGCTGAATTCGTTCACGGTGGGCGCGTTGGCGGCTACATAAGCCGGGTTGTTGTAAATATTCCCCGGCGTGACTCCCGCGTCCCAGTTGGTCTCGGAGTTGGGCACGCCGTAGGGCAAGGGCAAGTGGTACAAGCGCACCCCCAGGGTAAAGTTCAGCCTCTTGGTCATCTTGAACTGATCTTCGACGTACGGCGTCCAGGAGAAGGCATGCATATCGCCGTGAGGAGCGTCGCTGGCCTCGCTGAAGGTGCCTACATAGCCCAGAAGCATATCGGCCATCGAGGCATCTATGCTGCATAGGCCGGAAGCAGATTCCCCGTTAGGAACTCCGGTCGTAGTAGAGGCGCAAGCGCCCGCTGTTTTCTTTTGTGCCGCGGTGGGCGCGGTGGATTGACCGTTGAAGGAGAAATTCCCATTGGTCTGCTGGCCCGAAACCTGGCGCTTGGTGTTCCACACAAAGGTGATGCCCGCCGTAAAGTAGTTCTTGCCTTTGAGCCAGCTCCAGTTGTCGGTGAAGGTATTGTCCAAGTCCGACGCATGGGGGATCGGCCGCGCTGCCTGGATGCCCTCGCCTGCCATGCCGCCGGTGAACCCAACCACGGGAGTGCGATTGGCATAGAGACCGTTGGGATAGAACAGGGTTTCATTGAAACCCGGCACCTGGTTGATGTAGTCCAACCCAACCAGGGTCAGGTTCAGGAGGTAGATGTTCATGGCCACGCTGGTGGTGTTGATCATGTTCGGCGTCAAGGTCTGGTTCAACGAGAGCTGCGCCAGCTTGTTGTGCGTGAAGTCCGTCTCCGTGCTGATCGGAGTCGTGCCGGGGCTCTCGGTGTTTTGCGCATACGACTGGTATTCGTCCAGGTACTCGCCCATCGCGTGATACTTGGCGTTGAAGTTGTGATCGATCTTGATCTCGTCGTCGCGCTGATCGGTGATCTGCGCTTTGTTATTGATGTAGTTGGCGGTGTTGCCGGCGAGCACGTAGTTGGGCGCCGGATAGAGCGTTGTCAGGTACGCAGTTGAGCTGGTGTTAATTCTCGGGGTCGGGATCTGGTAATAGCCGGCAGGGCATGTGCCCGTCCCTGTCGACGTTGGGAAGAGGTTGCCCGTAACCGGGTCCTTGACCGGCGAAAAGAAGCAGCCGGAGGCCTGAAGCGGCGTGGGTATGGTGCTGGTGGTCTGGCTGGGCACGTGCAGAATTACCCACTGCTCGTCCCAGAAGAAGAAGGTCTTCTTCTTGTCGGCATTGTAGTGGTGCGGAATGTACACCGGACCGCTGGCGTTATAGCCGAAGATATTCTGATGGTAGGCCGCGGGGGTGGTCGCGAAGTAGTTCTTTGAGTTCAGATCGGTGTTGCGCCAGAACTCCCACGCGGTTCCGTGCCAATTGGCCGTGCCGCTCTTGGTTTGCGCGATAATGACCGACGAGCCCAGCAGGGAATACTGCGCGGAGAAGTTGTTCTGCAGCACGCGCACTTCTTCCAGGGAATCGGGGTTTGGAACGACCGAATTGGCCGTCATATTGCCGGTGTTCTCGTTCCAAACGCCGTCCAGCACATAAAAGCTGCGCGACACGTCCAGGCCGTTGATGGAGAGCACGCTGCTGGTGGAGCGGCCGCCGGTGCCTAACGACGAGCCTTGAGAGGAGGCGGTCACGCCGGGCATCATCACTGCCAAAGCCTGGTAGTTGCGCCCGTTCATGGGCAGCGTGCTTACCTCTTCGCTGCTAACATCGGCCGAAACCTCCGCGGTGGCCGTCTCCACCTCGGTCGAGACGGCCTGCACCGTCACGACTTGCGTGGCAGCGCCTACCGCGAGCGTTCCGTTCACCGTAGCGGTTTCGGTTGGGTGCAGCTCGACGCCGGAGACGGTGTAGGTCTTGAAGCCTGTCTTGGTAATGGCCACCGTGTACGTATCTACGACCAGGTCGGGCACGAGATAGACACCAGCACGGTTGGTTTGTGTCTGGGTTGCGACCTTGGTTGCATCGTCGGTGAGCGTCACGGTCGCGCCCGCCACCACCGCGCCGCTGGCGTCGGTTACTGTTCCTGTGATGGTTGCTCTGGTGGAAAGCTGCGCGTAGAGCGCCGGGCTTGAGATGAGCAGCGCCAGGATGACCGGCGTTGCCGTCGCACAGATGCGTCGTAGCATGGACATTCCCATTATTCCTCCTAGTTTTTGGCCTCAGACGACCGCCGCAGCCTGCTGTCATTCTCTCTGATTTCGATGCGGAGATTATTTCAAAGGCGAAATATTGATACGCTAATCTGGATAAGAATGTCAATACTTTTTTGCCGCGCGAGACGCCAGCACCCACCCGCGCATACGCGGCAGGTACCCATCAATCAAGCAATGCCCGAATCCACCTTCACCTGCGCCTGCTTGGCCGGCTGCATGGGCCCCTCCGGCAGCTCAACAAAGGAGACGTCAGCCAGTGGAAACGCGTCCGGGAATTCGCTTGTCCTTGCGGCCCCACAAGAAGACCTTATCCCCGTCGGGAAAAGCCTATCCGGAGGTTCCCTGGTCCTTCTTGGCCCGGTTGCGCAGGCGCTTGAGGACGTTGGGGGGAACCAGGCCGGTGACGTCGCCGCCAAAGCTGAAGACTTCCTTGACCATGCGCGAGCTGACAAAGGAGTAACGCCCGGCGGGCTGGAGGAAGACGGTCTCGATCTCCGGGGCGAGGCGGCGGTTCATCAGCGCCATCTGGAACTCGTATTCGTAGTCGGAGATGGCGCGGATGCCGCGCAGGACCGCCGAGGCTCCATTGCGGCGGGCGAACTCGACCATCAGGCCGTCGAATGTGGCGACCGAGACGTTGCCCAGGGGCCTGGTGACCTCCTCGAGCATCTCCACGCGCTCCTCGACGGTGAATAGGGGGTTCTTGACGGGGTTGTCGAGGATGGCGACGGTGAGGTGCTCGAAGAGCTTGGAGCCGCGCTGGATGAGGTCGAGGTGCCCGTTAGTGGGCGGGTCGAAGGTGCCGGGATAAAGGGCTCTTACGCTCATTGGGCGGCTCTAGGGAATTCTAGCAACAGAGTGCGCTTGGGTACTTGATCCCCCGTCCCGTTCCCTGACACCTGAACCCCGATCCCTGCCTCCTGGGCCTAGCCCTTGCGCGGGCGGACGGCTTCCTTGGCTTCGGCAGGGCCGGCGGTTGGGACCTCGGGGACATCGGCTTTGACGGCGCCGATGTTCAGCTTCTTGCGCAGCTCGGCGTCGAGTTTGACGAAAATGTCTCTGTTTTCCTTGAGGAAGGCGCGGGTGTTCTCGCGGCCCTGGCCGATGCGCTCGCCGGCGTAGCTATACCATGCGCCGGACTTCTCGACGATGTTGTTGGCCACGGCCACATCGAGCACATCGCCCTCCTTGCTGATGCCCTCGCCGTAGAGAATGTCGAACTCCGCCTCGCGAAACGGCGCGGCCACCTTGTTCTTGACGATCTTGACTTTGGTGTGGGAGCCGGTGACCACGTCGCCCTCCTTGACGGCCGCGATGCGGCGGATGTCCACGCGGACCGAGGAGTAAAACTTCAGCGCCCGCCCGCCCGTGGTCGTTTCCGGATTGCCGAACATGACGCCGATCTTCTCGCGGATTTGATTGATAAAAATCAGTGCGGTGCGGGATTTCGAGACCGTGCCGGTGAGCTTGCGCAGGGCCTGGGACATGAGGCGCGCTTGGAGGCCCATGTGGGACTCGCCCATCTCGCCGTCCAGCTCGGCCTTGGGAACCAAGGCGGCGACCGAGTCCACAACCAGGACGTCGATAGCGCCGGAGCGCACCAGGGCCTCAGTGATCTCCAGGGCCTGTTCGCCGCTATCCGGCTGAGAAACCAGCAGGTTGTCAACATCGACCCCCAGTTTTTTGGCGTAGCCGGGATCGAGGGCGTGCTCGGCATCAACAAAAGCCGCCAGCCCGCCCAGCCGCTGGGCTTCGGCAATGATCTGGAGGGTGATGGTGGTTTTGCCGGAGGATTCGGGACCGAAGACTTCAGTGACCCGTCCGCGCGGGATGCCACCAACGCCGAGCGCGGCGTCGAAGCTGATGGAGCCGGTGGAGATGACGGCAATGGGGAGGAGGGCCTCCCTGGAGCCGAGGCGCACGATCGAGCCTTTGCCAAACTGTTTTTCGATCTGTGCGAGGGCGATTTCTACGGCTTTGGCGCGGTCCTCTGCGATGGCCATGGGGGTGGCTCCTCTGGACGCTCACTTTACATGGACTCCCGTTGCCTGACAGGAAACAGGGGTGAGCTGAATTAGATTTCGATGGGATTGTAGCAGGGCTGTGAGGACAATGACAGAGCATTGTAGCGAAGAAATGGCGAATCGATAAGGAGATTCTGTAAATTGTCGATTCTTCGAGGTTTGCAGGGAGATCGGCGGGGGTCGGCGCGTTGCTCAGAGAGGTTCCCGGGCGGCGGAGGGCTGATCGGCGGCTCAGACGGTGTAGGCGCCGATGCGAGTTTCGCGGCTGGTGAGGGCGTCGGAAGAGCGATCGAGGGATTCGTACTCCAGGTCATGATCCTTCCGGAAGGCGCGAAAGTCCTGCTCGCTGGCCCAGCGGTCGATGGTGAGGTAGGAGCCGGGGATATAAGCGTCGCGCAGGAGTTCCGTTCCCAGGTAGTTCGGCGAGGCGCGGAAGAGCTGGGCCCAGACGCCCTCGGGGCCGTAGGCGGCCTCAAAAGCGGGGATCTTCTCCTCCGCTATCTCGAACTGCCAGACAACGACGAACATGCGCGGCTCCGCTTCTGTCTTCATGGTAGCAAAGGCGAAAGATCGGAGGTCAAACATCGGGGTCGGAGGCTAGGTAACAGAGAACTGATGCGGGTCGGCGGGGGATGCTCATTGGTCAACTTTGAACTCAGGCGCCGGTTCAAATGTGTGTCCTTCCCTGGCAAATTCGCGTTATCGCAACTACCCCGCCGGTCTCCAGCGGAGGATGGGCTTTCTGGCGGCCTGGACTTCGTCGAGTCTGGAGACTCGGGTGGAGTGGGGAGCGGTCCTTACTAACTCGGGCGTCTCTTCGGCCTCCTTGGCGATGCTGCGCATGGCCGCGATGAACAGGTCCAATTCTTCGAGCGACTCGCTCTCGGTGGGCTCGATCATCAGGGCGCCGTGGACGATCAGCGGGAAGCTGACCGTGTAGGGGTGGAAGCCGTAGTCGATGAGGCGCTTGGCGATGTCGCCGGTTTTGACGCCATGGGCTGCCTGGCGCTTGTCGCTGAAAACGACTTCGTGCATGGAGGGGGTTTTGTAGGGAAGCTCGTAGAGGTCTTCGAGCTTGGCGCGTATGTAGTTGGCGTTGAGCACTGCGTCTTCGGTGGTCTGCCTCAGTCCGTCCGGCCCGTTGGCCAGAATGTACGCCAGCGCGCGGATGAACATGCCCGTGTTCCCGTAGAACGCACGCACCCGCCCCACCGACCGCGGCCGCTCGTAGTCCCAGCCCAGCTCTTCCGATCCCTGATCCCTGACCCCTGATCCCTGTTTCCTGACCAGGACTGGGATAGGCAAGAACGGTTCCAAAAACGTCTTGCAAGCCACAGGCCCGGAGCCGGGACCGCCGCCGCCGTGGGGCGTCGAAAAGGTCTTGTGCAGGTTGAGGTGCATCACGTCCACGCCGAAGTCTCCGGGACGAGCTTTTCCGACCAGAGCGTTCATGTTGGCGCCGTCCATGTAGAGCAGCGCGCCCTTGGCGTGGAGGATCTCGGCGATGCGCGCGATGTTGTTCTCAAAGACGCCGATGGTGGAGGGGTTGGTAAGCATGAGGGCGGCGGTTTCTTCATCGACCTGGGCAGCGAGGGCTTCGAGATCGATGCCGCCCTCAAGGTTGGACTTGAGGTTCTCGACTACATAGCCGCAGATGGCGGCGGTAGCGGGGTTGGTGCCATGAGCGGAGTCGGGGATGAGAATCTTGCGGCGGGGATTGCCTCGTGACTCATGCCAGGCGCGGACCAGCAGGATGCCGGTGAATTCGCCGTGCGCGCCGGCGGCGGGCTGGAGGGTGATTGCGTCCATGCCGGTGATTTCGATGAGGCAGCGCTGCAGCAGGTCGATGACTTCAAGAATTCCCTGAGCGAGCGAATCGGGGCGGTAGGGATGGGCTTCGGCCAAGCCTTCAATGCGAGCCACTAACTCGTTTACGCGCGGGTTGTACTTCATGGTGCAGGAGCCCAGCGGGTACATGCCGAGATCGATGGCGTAGTTCCAAGTGGAGAGGCGGGTGAAGTGGCGGATGATCTCGATTTCGCTTAACTCAGGGAGTTGGCCGGGGGTGGCGCGGTGAGTTGCGCCGAGGAGGGCGGCGGGATCGACGGGTGGCACGTCGAGGAGCGGGAGCTTGTAGGCGCGCTTGCCGGAGGAGGATTTCTCGAAGAGCAGCGATTCGTTCTGCGTCTGGTGAGAACGGACTTTGCCGAGTGTTCGGGGGCCCGCTTTATCAGTGTTTAACGACATTCGTCATCCCTCGTTGCAGTTCCCGTAGAGTTTGCTCTGGCGAGTCGTAATTGGCAGAGGAAAACTGCAACAACTCTCGGCTATAGCGCTTTTCATTCGACCCCCACTCGTACGATCCGCTCATAAACCCACAGATAATACATGGAATGGCGCTATTGAGAACAAATGCGCCCATGCTGTCAAGGGATTTATGTCCCGGCCAAACCTCGACGATTAGAAAACTGAGGACTTCACAGATCAAAGCGGTGAGAATTCCTCGAGTGAGTACGAAGTACGCTTCTCCGCGGCTGCGTGCATGCGTCCACTCCCGGAAGTGCTCCTCAGTCGCGGGTAGTTCCTTCTTGCCGAACATCTCGGTGCCTCCGCCAACTCATCGTGCTAATCTACGCCTCCACGGGCTCGGCCGCCAGCACCTTAGCCGCTCGATCAATCTGTTCGCGGGTAATGATTTCGGTTGCGCACCAAAGCGTGCAATTGCCTAACTCTGGATACCAGCGGCTTAGGTCGATGCCGCCTACGATCTTCTCGTCCATTAGCCGCCCGCTCCAGGCCGCCGGGGCCTCTTCGGTTTGGAGGACGAACTCGTGGAATCTTGGGGCGCTCTCAAAGAGAAGCTTGGAGCCGTTTTGTGCGCTGAAGGATTTGGCTGCGTAATGGGCTTTGGCTAGGTTATGTTCGGCTAATTCACGGATGCCTTCTTTGCCGTAAACAGTTAGAAAGATGGTGGCCATGAGGGCGACCAGGGCCTGGTTGGTGCAGATGTTGGAGGTGGCCTTTTCGCGGCGAATATGCTGCTCACGAGTAGCAAGTGTCAGGACGAAGCCGCGGTAGCCGTTCGAGTCTACTGTTTGACCGACCAGGCGGCCGGGCATCTGGCGGAGGTACTGCTCCTTGGCGGCGATAACGCCGCAGAAGGGACCGCCGTAACTGAGAGCTACTCCGAACGACTGAGCTTCCATGCTGACGATGTCGGCTTCGACAGGGGGGCGGACGACGCCGAGGGAGACGGCTTCGGCGATGGCCACGATGAGCAAAGTGCCTTTGGCGTGGGCGATTGCGGCGATGGCGGGGATGTCCTCGATGGTGCCGAAGAAGTTGGGGCTTTGCACCAGGACGGCTGCGGTCTCGTTGGTGATGGCTGCGTCGAGGGCGGCAAGGTCGACGCGGCCGGTTGGCTGGTCGTAGGGGACGAGGTTGATGGGCAGGCCCTGGTGTTTGGCATACGCGGCCAGGACTTCGCGGTACTCGGGATGAACGGTTGAGGCGACGACGGCCTGGTGGCGGCCGGTGACGCGGACAGCCATCATGACAGCCTCCGCTGCTCCCGTCGACCCGTCGTACATGCTGGCGTTGGCAACGTCCATGCCGGTCAGCTCGGCAATCATGGTCTGAAACTCGAAGATAGCTTGCAGCGTGCCCTGACTTATCTCGGCCTGGTAGGGGGTGTAACTGGTGAGAAACTCGCCGCGCTGGACCAGGGAGTCGATAATTACTGGCCGGTAGTGACGATAAGCGCCCCCGCCGAGAAAGCTGGCATAATTGGTGGCGTTCTTCTTGCCGGCGGCGCGGAAATAATCGACAATCTCGCTCTCGGCGTGCTGGCGCGGGATGTTGAGGTCGCGGTTGAGGCGATACTCGGCGGGGATGACGGAGAAAAGACTGTCGATCGAGGACGCGCCAATCTCGGCGAGCATTTGCCGGCGTTCTGCTGGGGATTTCGGGAGATAACGCATTTTGTCTTCTAGCTTCCGGTTTCTTCCGCGATGAAGGCCTCGTAGGCCGCAGCGTCGAGAAGTTTTTCAAACTCCGCGGGATTGGAGAGCTCGACCTTGATGATCCAGGTATCGTGAGGGGCTTCATTGATCTTGTCGGGCGAAGACTTGAGTTCCTCGTTGACGGCGGTAACGGTCCCGGTAACGGGCGAGAAGAGATCGCTAACGGCCTTCACGCTTTCCACCGACCCGAAGGTCTGGTTGGCGGTGACCGAGTCGCCAACCTTGGGGGCGTCGACATAGACGATGTCGCCGAGGGAGTTCTGGGCATAGTCGGTGATGCCGATAGATCCGATGGAACCGATGGAGCTATCGAGCACGATCCACTCGTGTTCGCGGGTGTAGCGGTACGCAGCGGGATAGGCCATGGCGGGCAGGCTCCTCGATCGGGAACTTCGCGATGCGACTCCCCAGTGTACGACGAAATGCCGGGACGGGCGCCGGGGAGAATACGCCCGCCGGGAGATCTATGGAATGCGGGCCGCGAGTTTGGCGGCTTGGGAACAAGCTTCCCTGGGATCGGGCAAATTCGCGTACCCCGCAAGGTACCTTCCCTTGCGGAAGATGCAGATTCCATCCAGATACCGCGCTTTGGCCTGGAGGGCTTCGTCGGCAACCTGCGCGGGCGACGCGCCATCGAATCGCTCGCGGAGGCTTTTCATGACCAGGGCGGCGGATTCCGGCGAGGCCTCCAGCACGATGAACGCCTGCCCTTGCGGGTATTTGGCCACGTAGCCGCGCTTGAGCTGGCGCAGCCCCAGCACGCTTTCGGGGACCATGCGGACGGAGACGAGGTTCTCCTTCAGGAACCACTGGAGCGCCTCCGGCGGCGTCTCCCGGCCTTCGAGGCGCCCCAGCATCGCGCCGGCGAAAGCATTCAGCGTCGGCGATCGATCGCTGTCCGGGTTGGCGGCAACCTCGACAATCTCGACGTAGTATTTGCCTTTGGCGAAGCTGGCGCTCTGCTTTTGGACCTGCCCGCCCATCCCGATGGCGGCCATGGGCAGGCTAGGATCGCTGTTGGCGGCGAAGATGCCAAAGGCCGAGTCGGCGTCGATCATCTCGGAAACGTCGATATCCATCGTGTCCGCGCCCGACTTGCAGGTGACGCCCTGCATCCTCACGAAGCCGTACTGCAGGTAGCCTTCGGCGCTGCCATCCTTGTACTCGTAGAGGTTGTTGGCCGTGTATTGGCGTTTTTCCCCGGACTGTCCCCAACCAGCCACAAAATGGCAGTCGAGGTAAGCCTGGGGATGCGCCATCCCCACCGCGCATCCGACAATCAGCAGCAAGCCTCCAGCCTTCATGCGAACATTTCCTGAGCGCGCGCCATGCTGCTCGAAACCTGGACGCCGAAGGGACATTTCACCGTGCATTCGGCGCAGCCGGCGCAGCGGACGCCAGCCTTCCCGGAGGTCAACTGATTAAAGCTCTCCCGTCCCAGCGCGAATTGGCCATAACCGTCGGCATACGTTAGACAGCGCAGCACATCCGCGACCGGCAGACTCTTTGCGCAGCTGCCTTCACACTCTCCGCACATGCGGCAATAGAGCGGCCGGATGCTTTCCAAATGCGCAGCCAGCAGCTTCTCGTCTTCCGAAGAGAACGGATGCGCCATGGCCTTGAGGTTCTCTTCCAACTGGTCCATGTCCGTCATGCTGGGAATGGTGGTGGAGATGTTGGGCTGATGGATGACCCATTTGAGCGCCGCCAGCAGAGCGCCGGGCTGGGTCAGCTTCTCCGCGAGGGGAGTCCCGGACTTATTGCTGCGGAACCCTCCGGCCATGACCTTCATGCCCACGACGCCCATGCCGGCCTTGGCGGCCGCTGCGATGGTTTGCGCCATGCTGGGGTCCATGGCAAAGTTGTAGGCCGTCAGGACCACGTCAAAGACGCCCTTCACGGCAAGCCAGGGCAGCAGTTGCTGCTGGCCGCCGTGGGTGCTGACGCCGGCAAAGCGGACCTTGCCCTGTTGCTTGGCAAGCTGTTGCGCTTCAATCATGTCGTCGCGAATATCCTCTGGGCTGCCCTTGCCATGGAGATACCAGATGTCGACGTAATCGGTGCCGAGTTCGCGCAGGCTGGCCTCGAGATCTTTCTGCAACCCTTCCTTGTCGTGAGCGCCCGACTTGGTGGAGAGCACAATCTGCTTCCGCCTGGCTCCCAGGGCCGCGCCCACCATGCGTTCGTTGTTTCCGTGTTGATAGCCGCGCGCGGTGTCGAAGTAGTTGATTCCAATGTCGGCGGCGCGCTCGATCACGCTGGGGTCCGAGGTGATCATGCATCCGAATCCCAGAGTGGTCACCTTGAGGCCCGTGCGGCCGAGAGTTTTGAATTCGAGTTTGACGGGAGAACTGGCGTTCCCCGCGATGGGTTTTCCGGACGATTGCCAGAGTCCGACGCGGGAACCGGCGCCCAGGACAGGAAGTGTCAACCCTGCGGACAGACCCGTGGAAAGGAAGGCGCGGCGAGGAGTTTTGGAATTCATGAAGACACCTCAATCGAGAAACGAAACATCATAAACCCGCTTCGGGTTTTGCGGATAGCGCACAGATCACAGGGGAGGCGCATCGGAGCAAGGGCTCCGCTTGTGCCGAAACCAAGCCGGCTCCTCGAGCGCGCTTCAGGCCTAGTCTGCCACGGGGCGTGAAACAACCGATAGCAACGGCGCCCTATTTGTCGAAGAACTTGCCGTGGCCACTGAACCTCTGGCTGCTGCTCCTGTTTCCTACTCGCTCAATCCTGCCCCTTTGACAACAGCGGTAAAGTCCGACCACTGTTCGACGCGGAAGGCGCGAATGTCACGGACAGACTTTGGGAACCATGCGCGGGCGCGCAGCGATTGGATTGCCAGGAAGAGGTTGGCCATGTCTTCGTCGTCTGTTACGTAGAGGCTGCCTTGGACGCGGCGAAAGCCATGTTCGCCGAGAATTTCGCCGATCTCCGTATACGCCTGGGAAACCCCCTTGGGGTGGTGCTTCTCAGTGTCCGCCACCGTCAAGTCGAAGGCGACGGCGTACATCAGCGCGCCTCCGGGTCATCCAAGAGGTGGGTCAGACGGTACTCGGCTGTTTCGCCGGTTTCGACCATCTTGACCTCGACAAGCCAGTCGCCGTCATCCGAGCGGCGGAGAGCGTGACCGACCTCATACTTGGGACCAAAGGCCCCGAAGCTCTTGATCTTGCCAACCGGAATGGATGGAGGGGCAATGACTTCCAGCATGGCGGTTCCCCCAGAATTGAATTCAGCTTCATCTTAGCTCAATTCCTCCGCGGGTGAGCCGTGAGAATCCCGCCGTCTTCTATTTGTCGAAGAATCTCCCATGCCCTCCGTTGGCCCAGGGGTCGTAATGGGTGGCGAAGTTGGCGCGGGTCTGGACGCTGGGGTGGTTGTACTCCCAGAACTCGATGAAGGGGCTGGGGTTGGGGTCTTCGAGCCAAGCCTGGCCGAGAGCGTTGAAGGCAGCGACGGCGGTCTTCTGCGGGTCGGGAACCAGGCCGTGAATGGCTTCCTGGCCGTAGACGTCGGCTTCGTGCTCGAAGTGGCGGCTGAAGGCGTTGCTGGCCGGGGTGAGCAGGAAGCTGACGATGGAGATGGCAAACATCAGCACCAGGAAGCCGGCGCGAGTGGAGAGCGGGGCGGTTGCGGCTTGCTCGTTTTTGAGGAGCCAGCGGGGGCCGAAGCGGCGCGCCATCCAGGCGGCAAAGCCGGCACAGCCCCAGTAGATGAAGAACAGGGCGACGGCCATGCCGGCGAGCATCTTGGGGATGTGTTTGAGGACGTAGTGGCCGCTCTCGTGACCGAAGACGAACATGACTTCGTCGTCGGGTATGCGGCCGGCGGTGGTGTCCCAGACGACGATGCGCTTGGTGGCGCCGAGGCCGCTGACGTAGGCGTTAAGGCCGTTGGTTTTGAGGCTGGCCTTCATGAGGAACATGCGCTCGGGAGGGATGTTGGTTCCGGTGCGGGCGACAACCTGTTCGAGTTCGGCGACCAGGGTGGGATGATCCTTGACGAGGGGTTCGAATTTGTTGAAGAGGGGCGCGAGAAGCGGGGCCACAAACAGGGAGAGGACCAGAAGCGGGAGAGTCGCGCCCCAGATGCCCAGCCAATAGCGGCGCGGCCAGCGGCAGACGATCCAGTTAAAGAGCAGCAGAACGGGAGCGACGAAAAGCAGGGAGAGCCCGAGGGCCTTGGACTGATCCCCGAGCCAGCCGCCCCAGCTCTGCACGCTGATGCCGTAGCTGCGTTCGAAATGGTGGCCGAGGATGTCGAAGGGGATGCTGGCCACGGTGGAAATAAAGAGATAAGCGGCGAAAAAGATCAGTCCCTGGACCCAGCGGTGGCGGGAGATGCGCTGCACCCAGGCTTCCAGGCCGGCCCAGCCGCGGGTGGCGAAGAGCAGCCAGAAGAAGACCAGGCCCCAAAGCGAGCCGGTGATGTCGAGGATGTTGCGGATGCGGCTGAGGGCAATGGCCTTGGCCAGCTTCTCAGGAGAAAGCGAGTAAGCCGGCGCGGCGGGTTGGGCCGGGGCCGATGGGGCGGTGGCGGGCGCGGGGGCGGACTGGGCAGCGGCTTGGGGAGCGTGGCCGATGCGGGGCGCGACGGCGGCAAGAAGGATGGTGAAGCAGAAGATGAGCAGAAAGCGGCGCATAAGGACCACGGGATGTTTCCCTTCAGGCGGCGGACTCTGAGACAATATTTGACTACAGATGCTTTTACCTCAGTTTTCCCAGCCTATGCCAACTATTTTTTCCACCGCCCGCACGCGGAAGGCCGCGTGTTCTCGCTTTTTCCTCTCTTTTGCGCTCGCCGTTGTGGGTTTGGCGCTGCCGGAGGCGGCAGCCCAGCAAGCTGCCCCGGTTGTCCTCGATGCCATGACGACGGAGTTGCATCGCGCCTTTACTTCGCTGGACAAGCAGGGAGACCAAAAACAACTGCCGCCTTACTTTCTAAGTTACTCGGTGAGCGAGGCGAGCTTTGTCTCGATTCGCGCGCAATTCGGGGCGCTGGTGGACAGCTCGACCAATCATGTGCGCGTGGCCGATGTGCAGGTGCGGCTTGGCGAACCCAAGCTGGACAATACGCACGGCACCCATCGCGGCTCGGCGGTGAACAGCATGCAACTGCCGCTGGGCGACGACCGCGAGGCTCTGGCGCGGAGCTTGTGGCTGGAGACGAACAAGGGCTACGGAACGGCGCTGGACAACTACCTGCGTGTGAAGACGGAGGCAGAGGTCCGGGCTAAAGAGGAGGACACATCGCCCGACTTCAGCCAGGAGGCGCCCGAGACCCACATCGGCAAGCCGGCTCCGCCGGTGGTGGTGGACCGGGCCAAGTGGGAGCAGCGTGTCAGGGCGCTCTCGAAGGTCTTTCGCGAGTTCCCGGATGTCTACCAGAACATGGCGATGCTGACGGTGCAGAACGAGACCGACTACTTTGCCTCGTCGGAGGGTTCGCGGGTCATCACGCCGCACATGCGGGCTCGCGTGGTGGTCTTCGCCGTGACCCGCGCCGAAGACGGGATGGATCTTTTCCGGGACCAGACCTTCGAGGCGGAGACCGTGGACGGGCTGCCCGCGCAGGCGGAGATGGAAGCGGCGATGCGGGAGCTGGGCAAGAGCCTGGAGGCGTTGCACAAGGCTCCGGTGACGGAACCGTTCGACGGGCCGGCGATCCTTTCCGGACGGGCGGCGGCGGTGTTCTTCCACGAAGTGCTGGGCCACCGGCTGGAGGGCCAGCGGCAGCGCGGCGACGAAGAGGGGCAGACGTTTACCAAAGAGTTGGGCAAGGAGGTGCTGCCGAGCTTTCTCTCCGTGGCCGACGACCCGACCCTGACGACCTTCGGGAAAACCTGGCTGAGCGGCCAGTACGAGTACGACGACGAGGGACAGAAGGCGCGGCGCGTCGAGCTGATCCAGGACGGCGTGCTGAAGACCTTTCTGATGTCGCGGCTGCCGATCGCCAGTTTTGCCGCGTCGAATGCGCACGGCCGGGCGTCGACGGGTCATGTGCCGACTGGACGGCAGGGCAACCTGATCGTGACCTCGACCAAGAGCGTGCCTGAGGCGGAACTGAAGAAGCAGTTGATTGAGGAGGCGAAGAAGCAGGGCAAGCCGTATGGGCTCTACTTTGAGGACATCTCGTCGGGGTTTGCCGTCACCCAGCGCAGCGCTCCGCAGGCGTTTTCAGTCATTCCATTAGTCGTGTGGCGGGTCTACGCCGATGGCCGCCCGGATGAGCTGGTGCGGGGCGTGAGCATTGTGGGCACGCCGCTGGCGGCCATGAAGAAAATCCTGGCCACCAGCGACAAGAGCGAAGTCTTCAACGGGGAGTGCGGCGCAGAGTCGGGCACTATCCCGGTGAGCGCGGTGGCGCCGGCCATGCTGCTCAGCGAGTTGGAGACGCAGAAGCAGCAGCAGGGCACGGCAAGGCCGCCGATCTTGCCGATTCCGAGGTAGGGAGCAGAGATCAGGAACTAGGGATTGAGGGACCGGGGAAAACTAGATGGAGGCGCGGTGAAGTTGATTCGTTCTGTTGCGATGTGGGCAGGGGTGGGGTTGGTTGCGGCGGGTTTGTGCGCGCCGTTGTCGAGCGCTGCGCAGCAGACCCGCGCCGATGCGGAGAAGGACCCGGTGCTGAAGGCGATGCTGACGGAGCTGGACCGGAGCAAGAGCGACCTGCAGTTGAAGGATTTTGCCAAGCCGTTCTTTATCCAGTACCGCATTGAGGACGTGGACGACTTTACGACCAGGGCGGAGTTTGGGGCCAGCGAGGGCTCCGACCACAGACGCCAGCGCGTGGCCCGCATCACGGTGCGTGTGGGCGACTACAAGAACGACAGCTCGGGCGGGCGCGGGGACGGCGCGCTGCAACTGGCGGCGCTCGACGACGATCCGATCGCGCTGCGCTCGGCCTTGTGGGCGGCGACGGACCAAGCGTACAAGAATGCCCTGGCGGCCTATGCGCAGAAGCAGGCGGCGCTCAAGCAGGTCGAGACCCTTCCACAGCAGGACGACTTCAGCCAGGAAAAGCCGCTTGTTTCTCTTGCCGATCCGGTCCGGTTGAAGGTGGACGAGGCAGTGTGGGCGGACCGCGTAGCGAAGGACAGCGGACTCTACCGGACCGATGCTTCGGTCAAGGCGGGCCAGCGCGACGTGCAATTCTCCTCGGCCGAATTCCATGCACGGGCGACCACTACATGGCTGGTGACGAGCGAGGGGACCATCGTGCGCAAGTCGGCGGTGGAGTATCAGGAGGCCTTTCAGGTGGGCACGCAGGCGGCGGACGGGATGCGGCTGGAGCGGTCGCATGCCACGACCGGCAACTCCCTTGCGGATCTCGATCCGCCCGAGGTCTTCGAGAAACATGCGCTGGAGCTGATCGCATCGCTCACCGATCTGCGCAACGCCCCGCTGGCCGACGAGGAGTATCACGGGCCGGTGCTTTTGAGCGCCGATGTGGGCTCCGACGTGGTGCGTACGCTGTTGGCAAGCGGCCTGACGGCCACGCGGCCCAAGCTGGGCACCGAGGCGCGCACCAATGGGCCGTTTGCCTCCAGTTACCATGCTCGGGTGCTGCCGGATTTTCTGGATGTAGTGGACGATCCCGGCCTGAAGAGCTATGCGGGCAAAGGGCTGCTGGGCGCATATGACGTGGACGACGAAGGCGTGCCGGCACAGGCGGTGAAGCTGGTGACCGAGGGGAAGCTGGAGAACTATCTGATCGGCCGCGAGCCGGTGCGCGACTTTCCCCAGTCGAACGGGCACGGGCGCGCCGGAATTACCGGGCCGCCGGCGCCGGCCATCGGGGTGCTGAAGGTGACCGCGAAGGATGGCTTGACCGGAAATGAGCTGAACAAGAAGCTCCTCGACCTGGCTAAGGATCGCGGGCTGAAGAGCGTCTATTACGTATCCACGCTGGGCGGGAGGATGGAGCCCCGGCTGCTCTACCGCGTGACGCCCGATGGCAGCCCAACCGGAAAACGGGAACTGGTGCGCGGCGCCGAGTTGGGCGATCTGGACCAGCGGGCATTGCGTTCGAACGTGGAAGCCGCGGGCAAGGACCTGTGGGTGGCCAACCTCTTCGGCGATGTGCCGGAAACGGTGCTTGCGCCGGCGCTGCTGATGGATGACGTGACGGTGCGACGGGCCAACGAAAAGAACGACAAGCTCCCTTTTTATCCCCCGCCGGAATAGGTATGCGCCAGGAGTGGGGTGCGAGCAAAACGCGGACTGCGTGGTGCGGCCGCTGCAGCGTAGCCGCCGGTCATTTGCGCGCGGGAATGCGGCGGGACGCTATCACCGGAACCTGCGCAATGCTTCTTCAAGTCCGCTCTCGTATGCATCGATGATCTTGTCCCAGGATGCATTCGCGGCTTCATCGATTTCCTTTCGCCGCGCATCCGCATCGAACCACTCGATCGTTCTCTGAATCCCCTGTGCAAACGGAACTTTGGCGCAGTAGCCGGGGACAAAGCGCTTGATTTTGCTGTTATCGAAAACCACGCTCGATGCCTTATCCCCGGTCAGGCTGCCGACTTCATCCGGGATGCAAGCGCCCAGAAAGTCCGACGCGATATGGACGATCCGCGCCTCCACGCCCGCTGCCTGCCCCGTGATCCGATAGAACTGGTCCCAGGTCATCGCCTCGTCGCTGGTGATGTGGAAGGCGTGGCCGATGGCCTGTCGGTGTCCCAGCAAACCCACCAGTCCCTGGGCAAAATCGCTGTTGTGCGTAATCACCCATAGCGAGGAACCGTCTCCCGGCACGATAACCTTCTTGCCCAGCCGCATCCGGTCCACCACTGTGTAGGACTTCTGCCAGCTGTTCACCGCCAACACAACCTGCGTTTCGCCATAGGTCAAGGAAGGGCGCACAATTGTGATTGGAAAACTCTCTTCGCGATAGGCCCTCATTAACCGCTCTTCGCATGCGATCTTATCGCGCGAATACTGCCAATAAGGATTCTTGAGCGGTGTCGATTCCGTGATCAGATAGTGTCCAACCGGTCTTTGATATGCGCTTGCCGAGCTAATGAAAATGAACTGTCTTGTCCGGTCCCGGAACAGGCGGATGTCCCGCTCCACATCGGCTGCGGTGAAGCCGACCCAGTCCACGACCGCATCGTACATTCGATTGCCGAGCGCCCCGGCCACTGCCGCCTCGTCCGTAACATCAATCGCGATCGTCGAAACATTCTTGGGAAAATCGGCTGTGTGTTGTCCCCGCCGCAGCAGCGTCAATTCAATGCCCCGCTCCGCCGCCAATCGCGTCGAAGCCGTGCTGATAATCCCGGTGCCTCCAAGGAAAAGAACCTTCATGCCGTCTCCATAGGCCGCGGCCTGCCAACAGCGATCGATCCGCCGCCAGCGGCCGTCTGCCTTCTTTACTTCTTCTTCCATCCTCCGACGATTGCGCCCATGAGAGGCATGCCCAAGAGCCAGATCCCGGCGTTGATGGCGAAGAGGCTCAACGGGCGAACCTCGAAAACATATTCGGTAGCCCAAACAGTGGCCACGAAGCCAAGCCACAACAGCAGTCCGGCGCGAATGCCACCCAGGACGGTCTGTGCTCCGGTGAGCTGGACGACGCAGGAGATAGCTGTGGCCATCACCGCCGCCGCAACCAAAGCCGTACCGTATTGGAGCGCCGGATTCAGCGCGCCCGGACCCATGAGCCACTCGCGGGTGCGGCCGGTGCCGTCGAGCCAAGCCCGCTGGAAGATCGTGTACCAGACGCCCTCCAGCACGAAGCAGGCAATTGCGGCCACCAGGATGGCCCAGTAGTTTTGCCGAATTCTCGGTTGTTCCGTGGTCATTCTTTCCTCCATTTCGGTTTTTTGCCCGCGCGGGCGCTTTCACGGGAGACGGATGCACCGCAGAGTGAAACGCCATTGGGAGAGCTGACCCAGCGCATCCGCCCAACGACAAAGCGGAGATGTGCGGAATTCTAGCCGATTCTCAACGCCGATTGCCACCAACCGGCCAAGATTCAGATCTCTTTGGCTTCCCGGCTCATAAGCTTAGTCCAGCCGTGTCAGGAATGCTTCGGCCTCTGCCAAGCGCAGGTGCCGGGCGATGAATTCAGCCAGCTCGCGGTTGTCACCCTCGGGACGGATGCGAACCCAGTAGCTGTTCTCGCCGGGGAAATCGACCACGTTAGAGCCGGGATACTTGCGGAGAAGCTGCTTTTTGAGTTTCTCCGCGGCGCGCTCGGTGGAGAATGCGCCGATTTGCACGCACCAGCGGCCGCCTGTCTCGATGGGTTTGGGTGTCCGGTAGACATCGATGCGGACCTGGACCAGGCCAGCGCGGTAAAGGCCCGTGGCTTTGGCGGAGGCGATGGTAAGATCGATGATTCTACCTTCGACAAAGGGGCCGCGATCGGCGATGCGCATGGGGCTCGACTGACCGGTCTTGAGGTTGGTGACTACGATAAGCGAACCCATGGGCAGGGTGCGGTGCGCGGCGGTCAAGGCGTTGTCGGAGAAGACTTGGCCGTTGGCGGCTTTCCTTCCTTTGTAGGGTGCGGTGTACCAGGTGGCCAAACCAACCTCCGTAAGAACGGGGCGGTGGGTGGCCACGAAGTCGAGATCTTCGGCGCTGACCCCCCCGGGTGGGACTGGGGTGATGGGAATGCGCGCGGGGGGCGTCTGCTGCGGCGCGGGCGGCGGAGGCGCCGGGGGCTGGGACAGAGGCGGTGGCGGAAGGTATGGAGGCACCTGATCGGATTGGCGGCGGCGTCCGCAGCCGGAGGCGGCTAGGAGGAGCACGGCAAACCCCGCCAGACGCAGAGCCCGGCTCAGCGAAGTCGATCCAGTCATCAGGGACGCGGGTCCGTTGGAGACTGAGGGGGCGGCGGGGGCTGGGGAGGCTGCCGGTCGAAGCGGTCGGCCAGATCGCGCAGCTTGTCCGCCACCGTGCGCAGGGCGGAGATGGACTCGCGGCGAACCTGCGGGATCATGGCGTCGTTGACATAGGCGACGGCGTGGCGCAGCTCCATCTGGATCAGCTCGATGGCCTCGTCAATGCGCTGGCCGACACTGCTAGGACCTGAGGCGGGAGGAGGAGGAGGATAGGTACCCATGGCTGGAACCTCCGAAAGAACTCTACCCTCAGTCTGGCGGCGGCGGCTCGGCGCGTCAAGGAGGGAAGACGCAAGGGTGCCGCAAGGGTCAATACAAGGGGGCAATCTGGCGGCAATATCTACCCAGCGGCCATTCGCCGCACGCCGCATGTGAACCTTTGCCGATCATCTGCGTCAGACTCTGCAAGCGGACACGGATGCCAGTTCTCTCCGTGCCGATTGCGAACGTCCCATCCGGCGCGCGGCCGGCCTTGACTCGGAAAAGAGAGAAGCCAGACCTTGAGCCAGGGAGGATCCGGTTGTTGCAAGACGGTTCAATTGAACAGAACGGAGCCGGAGGCGCTTCCGGCAATCGCCCCTGCCCGCGGGCAACGCGGCTATTGGGGCTTGCGCTGCTTGCGGCGGGGTTTCTGTTGCTCTCCAGTCGCGCCTGGGCCGGGCAGACGGAGAGTTCGCAAAGTTCCAAGGAAACTCCCAAGCCCCAAGACTCGCGGCCCGCGCTGCCGGAAGCGCCACAATCGCAATCCGCAGCCCACGCCGGCATCGCGCCTGCAAAGCCTTGCCCAGCCAAGCGAGCCGACAATGCCGCGCAGGCATCCGGCGCGGCAGGAGCTTCCGGCAATGCCACGCCAACGACACCCGCGGCAGGGGCATCCGGAGCCGCCAGTCGGACGGAGGGCGCCGGCGCACAGACGGCCCCGTGCTCGCCGCTCGAACCTCTCATCGCGCCCATTGAGCCTGTCATCAACTGGTATGCCCGGTTCACCAATGGGCCGCAGGTGAAACCGATGACGCCCAAGGAGAAGGCGTGGCTGGCTTTGCGCAACGTCGCCGACCCCTTCAACGGCATTACGATACTGGGCAGCTCGGCCATCGCGGTGGGTTCCAACGCCGACTCCCCCTACGGTCCGGGAATGACCGGCTTCGGCAAGTATGTGGGCGTCAGCTATGCCCAGGACATGACCGGGGAGTTCATCGGCACATTTCTCATTCCCTCCATCGCCCGCCAGGACCCGCACTACCACCGGTTGCCGAACGCAACCCTCAAGCGCAGGATTGCCCACGCCGCAATCCAAGTGGTGTGGACGCAAGGCGACAATGGCAAGGGGCTGTTGAACTACGCCGATGTGGTGGGCTTCGCCATCGACGACGAGATCGGCAACCTCTACATTCCGGGCCGGGAGACGAATCTGCGGGCCAGCGCGGAGCGCTACGGCATCGACCTGGCCACCGCGCCCATCGACAACTTCGTGACCGAGTTTCTGCCCGATGTGGCGCGGCGCATTCACTTGCGCGTAGTGCTGATCCAGCGGATCATCAACCAGGTTGCCAGGACCGAGACCGCGAACGGGCAACCGTAAGGCAGGCTGTTTTTTCGCCGCTTTCTGGGCCAAAACCGACGATAATCAGGGCAAAAACGCCCCAAAACAGGCGATTTTTGTGGGGTTCTGTTTACCGATTAGTACACGGAGCAGTTTTTCAAGCTGTTTATTATGAATGGTTTACGAGAAAAACAGGACTGTGGGACTGGGTTGCACAGGGAGGGGGGGGTGGGGGGTGCGTTTTCCGGACACCCAAAAGGGAGAATAGATGGCGAATATGACTCCCGTTTTCGCCCCTCTCGTGGTGCGCTGTGGACATCGCTCAACACCCTTTCTAGTGCCATGGTGCGCCGAAGGAAGGTAATTCTCCGCAATTTGGCGCGATCAGTCCCATCCGATCCAGATCTTCGACATTCAGCGCATCGTCAACCAGGCGGCGGAAACCGGCTCCGACAATCCGTAAGGGCGCGCTATACCGAGAGTCTGATTCAATGCCACTGAAGCGCGGGCAGCCTATCGTACGATAGGCTCCCCGCTGCGGAATCCGGCTATCGGATCAGCCGGCGGCGGAGAGTGCCCGCGAGTCCGGCCAGGCCGGTCGCCAAGAGAATCAGGCGCAACAACCGGAGCAATGTGCGAGAATCTGAGAACAGGAGGGCCAGGGCGATGACGATTGAGATTCAAGAACCGGAATTGGAAGCCCTGATCCTCGAACGGATGCAGTTGGGCGCATTTCCGACGGTCGAGGAAGCCCTCTTGCAGGCGTTGAAGTCTTCGCCGCTTCCATCGGGGGTGGGCGCTGGGGCGTCGAACGGAACACCTGGTCCCACGGGAGCCGATCTTGTCGCGGCGATGCAGGCCTCGCCGTACAAGGAAATCGCATTGGAGCCAACACGCGACCGCCTGCCGGTGCGTGATGTTGCGATCTAATGGCGTGGCTGCTGGATACCAATGTGCTGTCGGAGTTGCGGCGGCCCAAGCCCGATCGGAAAGCCGTGGCGTTCATATCCGGCTGCGCGCTGGAGCAACTTCACATCAGCGTTGTAACCCTGGCCGAGATTCGATTCGGCATCGAACTTGTTAGCGAACCCAATCGCCGGGCCGAATTGAACGACTGGTTGACGCACAAGGTGCGTCCCATGTTCGATGGCCGCGTTTTCGAAATCACGGAAGAGATTCTGCTCAAGTGGCGGCTCCTGGTTGAGGAGGGCCGGAAAACGGGTCACACGTTCTCACAGCCAGAGTTGATGATCGCCGCGACCGCCATCCATCACGGCCTGACCGTGGTAACGCGCGATCGAAGCGAATTCGACAAGGCGGGCGCGGCGGTGGTGAATCCTTGGGATGGCCAGACTGGGGTGGCAAAGCCGGGGGGTCTCCCGCCCTTGCGCTAGAAAAAAGCGAAAGGATGGAGCACCAGGCCCCGCGCATGCTGTCGATTTTGGTCAAAGCGGCGCAAATCTCGCGCGAAAAAGGCATGAAAACCGACGTAGAAAGCGTTTTCTCGGAACAACGAGGATGGCAGGAAATGTGCTCCTATCCTATTGATTCAATGAAACTTATTGGGCGAATTAGGCGGTGTTCCCGAAAGACACAAAAACGGCCTTTTTCGGTGCTGTTTGGCCCTATTGTAGTACATTGAACCATTTTTGTATATACATTGAACCGTTCTCCGGGCTCAATTTGCGGTCTCTTCTCATTTGGTTGGGACTTTGACGGACCCAGGGAAGCGACGGCTGAAGCCCGTGCTCGCCCACCCGGCGAGGACGGAAGGGGCCGAGTCGCAGTGGCCCTGTCCGGCTGCCCGGTTCAGTCTTGGTGCGCGTGCTTGGGTGCCGGGTTTTGTGTTCGCGACCCGGCAAAACGGAGTACAATGCCGACGAATCAGCGCAAAGGGGAAACTCCGATGCGAATAAGAAAGCATCCATTGCTGTCCTCCTTTTTCTCCACATTTCTGCTTGGTTTCGCCGTCATCTCGCAGCCTGCCGCCGCGCAGACAACTGCCCCCAACGAGTGGACATGGATGGGTGGAAGCAGCACGGTTCCGGCTAGCTGCTCCGCCCCATCCGCCTGCGGAGGAACGGGGTGGTACGGCATATTGCAGACGCCCGCCGCCGCGAATGTCCCCGGACGCCGTGGGAGCGCCGTTAGCTGGACAGACAGCAAGGGGAATCTGTGGCTGTTTGGGGGCTGGGGTTTCGATTCCGCCGGGAATCCAGGGTACCTCAACGACCTCTGGGAATTCAGCCCCTCGACCGCTGAATGGACGTGGATGGGCGGCAGCAGCACGATAGCGGCGTGCAGTAATGGGGATGGCTGCGGCCCGTCAGGTGTGTACGGCACGTTGGGCACGCCTGCGGCAGCGAACACACCGGGAGGCCGTGAAAATGCTGCCGGTTGGACTGACGATGCGGGTAATCTGTGGCTCTTTGGGGGGTTGGGCTTTGCCGCCGACGGCACTTACGGCTTTCTCAACGATCTTTGGAAGTTTAATCCTGCAACGAATCAATGGACGTGGTTGGGCGGGAGCGATTCCGTAAGCTGTGTTGCTTGCGGACCGGCCGGCCAGTACGGCACTCTTGGAATCCCGGCGGCGGGAAACGTCCCAGGGGGCCGCGCAGCGCCAACCGCGTGGACCGATCACAACGGCAATTTTTGGATCTTTGGCGGCATCGGGGAGGATGCCAGACCGGTCCAGTGCATCCTCAATGACTTTTGGGAGTTCACTCCCTCAACAAGCGAATGGGCGTGGATGGGGGGTGACAATCTCTGTTTCTACTTTATGACGGGGTACCCCGGAGTTTATGGCACTGTGGGCGTACCGGCACCGGGGAACATTCCATGGAGCCTCGAGTATCCTTCAGGCTGGACCGACAGCAACGGCAATCTGTGGCTCTTTGCGGGCATCGGCGAGGATACCACCGCTACCGGGTACTATCTGAACGACATGTGGGAATACCTTCCGTCGATTAAGCAATGGGAATGGACAAGTGCGAATAGCATTGGTGGAGGCGGCCCCGGCATAGGGATATATGGAACGATGGGCGTTGCGTCTCCCGGAAACATTCCCGGGGAACGCGATCTTTCAGCGAGTTGGACCGACAGCAATGGCAACTTCTGGCTTCTTGGGGGCGAGGGAGTAGTCGATGCCAGTTACGCCGTTGGCAGCCTCAACGATCTTTGGGAGTTCAAGCCATCCCTCAACGAATGGGCATGGATGGGCGGAAGCAACGCGTTCATTTGCCTGGAAGCGAGCTCCGGCATTTGCGTATCCCGGGGCCAGCCTGGAGTTTATGGCGCACTAGGAACGCCCGCGCCCGGGAACGTCCCCGGAGGCCGCAGCGATGCAGCTACCTGGACAGACAAGAACGGCAACTTATGGCTCTTTGGCGGTGACGGCGACGACGCGCAGGGTGTTGACCGGTCTCTCAACGATCTTTGGCAGTACAGCCTTACAGGGTCTCCAACTGTTCCTCCGCCTTCACCTGCGGCGCCACCGGAGATCAGCCTGGCTGCGGGTACTTACAACTCACCCCAGACGCTGACCATCTCCGACCAGACGCCCGGCGCGACGATCTACTACACGACCAACGGTACGTCCCCCAACAGCAGCTCGCCAGTTTATCAAGGGCAGATCGCTGTGCCGTCGTCGGAGATCGTGGAGTCTATCGCGGTAGCCAGCGACTATGCGCTGAGCGCGGTAGCGGCCGCGGCTTACACAATCAGTCTTCCTCAAGCAGCTACTCCAACCTTCAGTGTGCCCGCAGGGACGTATACCACGGCGCAGTCGGTGACCATTAGCGATGCGACAGCCGGCGCGGCGGTCTACTACACCACCGACGGCAAGACGACGCCCACAACCAGTTCAAGCCAATACACTGGCGCGATCGCGGTTTCGGCGACAGAGACCATTCAGGCCATCGCAGCGGCGACAAACTACACCGACAGCGCCGTGGCCAGCGCGACGTATACCATCAACCTTCCCCCGGATTTCTCTGTTGGGGCGTCGCCGGCCTCGATGACGGTTAAGGCCGGGCAGAGCGGGACGACGACAGTCACGGTGACACCGGTGAATGGATTCAATGCGGCGGTTTCGTTCAGTTGCTCGGGATTGCCTACAGGGGTTTATTGCGGCTTCTCTCCGCCGACGGTGACGCCATCGGGCGGGGCGGCTTCGACGACGCTGACGGTGAGCACTTCCCCGAGCACCGCGAGCATTAGGCGAGGACCGCGGGGCCTGTTTCCTGAGGCGGTTTTGGCGGCGGCTTTGTGCTGGTTTGGATGGAAGAGGCGGCGGTTGCCGATGCTCGGACTCCTGATCGCGAGCGTGATCGCCCTCGGCTTGGTGAACGGATGCGGCGGCGGCGGTTCTTCCGGTGGGGGTTCCGGCGGCGGGGGTAGCTCGCAGCCCCAAACCTACTCGATCACGGTGGCCGGGACTTCCGGATCGCTGTCACGCTCGACGACCTTCTCACTCACGGTAGACTGAGGGATTCGAAAACTTCATCACCGAGTTTCTCCCCGGCATAGCCCGCCACATCCACGTCCGCGTAGTCCTCATCCAGCGCATCATCAACCAGGCGGCGAAGACGGGAGAGCGCAGGGCCGGCGGAAGGCGCGGACCCTGCTCCGGAAGCTCCTGCTCTACGGAGAAACTGCGCAAACAGACTGGGGCCGGACGATTTTCTGTCCGGCCCCGGCGACTTGCCGGCTTCTCAAGCGCCTCACTCCGTGGTGAAGCTCTGGACCGCGCCGCGGGAGATTCCTCCCACGGTTTCGGCCATCGGGCGGAAGTAATAGGTGGTTCCGCTGGCGAGGCCGGTCAACGCCGCGCTCACGGCTTGCGCGCCGGATGAGGCGGGCAAAACACTCTTGTCTGTTTTGGAGTCGAGTTCCGCGCCGCTGGTTCCCCAGACAAACCACACCTGTCCCGGCGCAGCAAAGCCATTCACGGTCGCGTTGAGCGTGGCCACATGCCTGTGGATGTCGCAGGCCAGGCCGGTAAGCACCTGGGGCGAGCCGGCCAGGGTGTAGGTAGCGCTGGCCACCGGGCTGTTGGTGTAGCCGATGGCCACGGCAATGGCCGCGATGGTCTCCGATGCGTTGACTTCGATCGGGCCGGTGTAATTAGCCGAACCGGCCGAAGGCGTCGCGCCGTCGGTGGCGTAGTAGATGGTGGCGTTGGGGGTGGTGGAGGCCAGCATGACCCGTTGCGCCTCCCCGTAGACGCCGGCCGGCGGCGTGAAGGTGGGCGCGTCGGCCACGGGAAGGTTAACGATGTAGGCCGCCGATGCCACAGCGCTGTTCGAGTATCCGGCGGCTACGGCGATGGCCTCGATGGTGGTGGTCTGGCTGACCGTCAAAGGCTTCGAATAAAGGGCCGAGGCGGTGGTCGGGGTCGAACCGTCCAGGGTGTAGTAGATGGCTGCGCCCTTGGTCGCGTCGGTGAGCTTGACGGTCTGGATGGTGGTGTAAGTCCCCGCGGCCGGTTTGAAGGCCGGGGTTGCGGCGGGGGGCAGGTTGACGATATAGGAAGCAGACGCCACGGCGCTGTTCGAGTACCCGGCGGCTACGGCGATGGCCTTGACGGTCGTGGTCTGGCTGACTGTCAAAGCAGCCGAGTAGACGGGCGAGGCGGTGGTCGGGGTCGAACCGTCAAGCGTGTAGTAGATGGTGGCGCCTGGAGTGGTCTCCGCGATACTCACCGTCTGCACCGAGGTGTAAGTCCCGGGCGCGAGGCTGAAGGTTGGCGTGGCGGCGTTTGGAAGAGGCTGATATCTCCACAGGTCGTTGATGTAGTTCTCAATGCCATCGGCAGCGTAGCCAAGCCCCCCAAAGAGCCAGAGATTGCCATTGCTATCGGTCATGCTCGCAGCGCCGCTGCGGCCTCCGGGGACGTTTCCAGCGCCAGGCGTGCCCAACGTGCCGTACACTCCAGGCTGGCCATAAGATCCGTTAGACATGAGGCTCATCGTGCTGCTTCCGCCCATCCAGGCCCATTCCTTGGTAGAAGGATTGAACTCCCAAAGGTCGTTGAGATTGCCGGTATTGCCGCTGGCATCGTAGCCCGCTCCCCCAAAGAGCCAGAAATGGCCGCTGCTGTCGGTCCAGCTGGAAGCCTGCCCGCGGCCTCCGGGGATGTTTCCGGCAGCCGGCGTTCCCAACGTGCCGTACACTCCGGGCACCACGCCATTGCTGGGAAGCGTACTGCTTCCGCCCATCCAGGCCCATTGATTTGTAGAAGGAAAGTACTCCCAAAGATCATTGAGGTCGTTACCGGAAAAGAGCCAGAGATGGCCGCTGCTGTCGGTCCAGGCCGCAGCGAACACGGTGCCAGCGGGGATGTTTCCGGCAGCAGGCGTTCCTAACGTGCCATACACCGCAGCCCCGCCACCCGAGCTGCTTCCGCCCATCCATGCCCATTCGTTGGTGGAAGGATAGAACTCCCACAGGTCGTTGGGAACGCCGCCGCCCCCAAAGAGCCAGAAATTGCCATTGCTGTCGGTCCAGCTCGCAGAGCCCGCCCGGCCTCCAGGGATGTTTCCGGCGGCAGGCGTACCCAAGGTGCCGTACACTCCGGGCTGGCCGCAACCACTGCAGGGCACCGTGCTACTACCTCCCATCCACGCCCATTCGTTCGTGGAAGGCTTGAACTCCCAAAGATCGTTGAGGAAATAGGTAAAAATGCCATTGGCATCGAAGCCATTCCCCCCGAAGAGCCAGAGATGGCCGCTGCTGTCGGTCCAACTCGAAAAGCAACAGCGGCCTCCGGGAATGTTTCCGGCGGCAGGAACACCCAGTGTGCCGTACACTCCGGGCTGTCCGCCCGAGTAACTGGGAACCGTGCTGCTTCCGCCCATCCATGCCCATTCGTTCGTGGAAGGATTGAACTCCCAAAGATCGTTGAGATAGCCGAAGCCGTTGGCACCGTAGCCAAACCCCCCAAAGAGCCAAAGATGGCCGCTACTGTCGGTCCAGATCGCCGCGAGGAAGCGGCCGTCGGGGATGTTTCCGGCAGCGGGCGTTCCCAGCGTGCCGTACTGGGCAGTGCCGTAGCCCGAGCTGCTTCCGCCCATCCATGCCCATTCGTTTGTCTGCGGATGGGCGGACAGGCAAAGGCCCGCCAGCAGGAACAGTGCTGCTGGGCGGATCAGTTGATTCAGTCGGATCGTTACGGCGCGGCGGCTCGCTGGAGCGGAACCGCCCAGGCTAGGACGAGACATGGTTTCTTGCATCGGATGGAGGCCTCACAAGCCTCGAAGGGCCCGTTGAGGGGGAGGGGAGATAGGCAGAGAATTGCGGCCCCATGCTAATCGCTTCCTGCCCGAATTGCAATGATTTCTTTGTCGATCAAAGGCTTCCCCAGCAGCAATCTGCGGACTGCCCCTACCCTGTGGCTCCGCCAGAGTGCGGGCGCCTTCCTTGACCGGGATCTACCCGCCAAACCATTCCACTCGCCATTGTTACCGTTCGCTGGCGGATTCCGCCGTTCGCTGCTCCGGATTTGGGTTGACCAGGGGGCGCGGTTACTCTACAGGTGGATTTTCAGCGCCCTGGATTTCCGTCTTTTTGGGGAGGGCCGGGGCTCGAGCCGGGCGAGAGAAGGCAGCCGGCAGCCACTTCAAATCTTGAGGAGAGCGCGACACATGCCCAAAGCGATCAAGTACGTCGAGAAAGCGGCCGTTTATGCGGCCCAGGGAGCGTGGGTGGTCTACGAGCGGCTGAACCGCATCAGCCCCAACCCGTCGTTTACGCCGAAGTGGAGCGACAAGCCGCTGCAGAAGAGCTATCAGAAGGAGAAGCCGCCGCTGGGCTGGCCGCGGACGACGGACTCGCTTTGTCCCAAGTGCGTGCCGGAGATTCGCAAGCAGATTCTGGACGGCAAGCTGCCGCACGAGGTTCTGCTCAACGAGAAGGTGGGCGAGATCAAGGCCCAGATCGTCGAGCGCGACGGCAAGATCCTGATGGTCAAGGACTGCCCCAAGCACGGGCACTTCGAGGACGTGATGTCGATCGACACCAAGTTCTTCAAGCACCTGGAAGAGAGCTTTCCGGGGCGCGACATGCGGGCGCACGGCAAGGGCGACGAGGAACTGCACCACCACGGCACGTCTACGGTGACGCACGGACGCGGTTCGGTGCTGACCATCGACCTGACCAACCGCTGCAACATGATGTGCGATCCCTGCTTCATGGACGCCAACCAGGTGGGCTTCGTGCACGAGCTGACGTGGGACGAGATCAAGACCATGCTGGACAACGCCATCACCATCAAGCCCAAGCGGCAGATGAGCGTGCAGTTCAGCGGCGGCGAGCCGACACTTTCGCCCTACTTTCTGGACGCGGTGGCCTACTCGCGCAAGGTGGGCTACAACAGCGTGCAGGCGGCGTCGAACGGGATCGAGTTCGCCAAGAGCAAGGAGCTTTGCCGGGCCGCCGCCGAGGCCGGCCTGCGCTATGTGTATCTGCAGTTCGACGGCATCGGCAACGCGGCCAACTCGCATCGCAAGGTGGGCAACCTCTTCGACGTAAAGCTGCAGGCCATCAACAACCTGCACGAGGCGGGCGTGGAAATCGTGCCGGTGACGACGATCATCAACGGCATCAACAACGAGCAGGTGGGGCGCATCATCCAGTTCGCGCTGGACAATCCCAAGAAGATCAGCTTCCTCAGCTTCCAGCCGGTCAGCTTCACCGGACGCGACGAGGACATCAGCGACGAGCGGCGTTTTGCGCAGCGCTATACGCTCTCGCACATGGCGCACGACGTGAAGAGCCAGGTGGGCGTGGGGGAGCCGGAACGGGACTGGTTCCCCATCAGCTTCATGAGCACCTTCTCCGACTGGGCCGACCTGATTCACGGGCCGCAAGCCGAGTGGGGCCAACTGAGTTGCGGCTGCCACCCCAACTGCGGCATCGGCATGGCGCTGATGATCGACAAGGAGACCAAGGAATCCGCCCCCGTCACCGCATTCCTGGACATGAACCAAGTGGCCAAGGACCTGGCCAAGGTGAACGACGCGGCGCGCGGCAAGTGGCTATCGATTCTGGGCCTGGGCCTGGCCCTGCTGCGCAACTACGATCCCTTCCAGTCGCCCACCCACTTCAAGATCACCGACATGATGAAGAAGATGGACAAGACCTTCAACGCCACCGGCAAGAATTACGGCAGCGTGAAGGGCGACCGGACGCTGGAGGACATCAAGCTGCGCCGCCAGGACCGGTGGAACTTCCTGTTCATCGCCGGCATGTGGTTCCAGGATTTGTTCAACTACGACTTCCGGCGCACCGAGCAGTGCATTATTCCCTACGCCACGCAGGAAGGCGAGATCAGCTTCTGCGCCTACAACACGGGCATCGGCTGGCGCAATATCATTGAAAAAATGCACATGACGGCCACGCTGACCAAGTGGTACGAGGAGCACGGACGGCATGAGATCTTTGCCGGCGGCAAGAAGGTCGGCATGACCCACGTGGGCCACGAGCTTGTGCTCAACATGGAGCATGTCAACTCGGAAGCCAACCACACGCTGGACAATTTGGGCATCGCCAAGAACGCCCGCGAGGAGAAGATCCGCGCCCGCGACAACAAGCAGAGCGTGGATGCGGAAAACGCGCGGATGGCCAAGCTTTATCGCGAGCACGTGCTGGGCGAGAAGCCGGTGGAGGGTCTGGTGAGGCTGGACTCGATTGCGCCGGCAAGGCCGGTCGAGCAGAGAGAAGCCGATCTGGTGGCTGGGGACTAATAGGTTTCCCTGACTAAGATGCTTTAACGCGCGAAGGCCGTTCCCGATGGGAACGGCCTTCGCGCGTTAACCGCTTGGATCCGCCGAAGATCCGCGGCTCCGCCCATTCTTCAATTACAACCGAGCGTAAGCCATTTTCGACCCTTCCCAATCACTCAAACCAAAACATCCGACCTGCAACAACACACGATAGAATCAATGACATACTCCAATTCATCCGCCGTCATATCACTATAAATAGGAAGTGAGAGAACTTGCCTTCCTAGCGCTTCTGTATTTGGCAGCTTGGATGCAACGCTTTCCCGGAAGTACTTCATCTGGTGCAACGGCGGAGAGAAGTACGCCTCTGTTTCTATCCCCCTGTCGGCCAGCGCCCCCTTCAAATTGTTCCGGCTGATTCCAAACGACCGTGAGTCGACGGTTATGGTGAAGTCCTTGTAGGCGGAGATATCATTCATCCTCACACTCTGAAACCCTATGCCCGGGAGACAGCCTAAGGCCTCGCGGTATTGCCGGGCGATTCGATTTCTCTTGACGACCTCGTCATCGATAGACTCAATTTCCTTTAAGCCCAAAATCGCACAAAACTCGGTAAGTTTTCCGTTCATTCCTAGGTTCTCGCAATCGCGCGAGTCCGCAGTAAAGCCGTAGTTCCGCCTATTCAACATTGCCGCATACACGGCATCGCTGTTAGTAGTGATAACTCCACCTTCGCCACACGGCAACAGCTTTGTGGCACTGAGGCTAAAGACCTCCGCTTTCCCATAACACCCGAGATACCTTCCGTCGTGCCTGGCGCCTATGGCATGGGCACTGTCGAAAAACAACTCGATTCCCCGCTCGTCCGCCAGAGCCTCCAACTCCTCAATGAGGCATGGGCTTCCAAATGTATTCACGGCGAGAATCGCCGATGTATTCAGGGTAATCTTCGACGCGACGTCAGACGGACACATGGTCTGCGACTCAATGTCAACGTCGACAAATACCGGTATTAATGAGTTCCATAACACCGCCTGCACGCTCGCAAGGAATGTGAAACTCGGGACAATAACCTCCGAGCCCTTGGGCAGCATGTTTAGCAATAACGTGAGAGCGGTGGTCCCGCTGGACATGGAAATCACATGCTTGACGCCGGTCATCGCGCCGATTCTCTTCTCAAGTTCCCTTGAAAACGGCCCGAAGTTGCTCAAACGGCCCGAATCCAGCATCTCGCGGAGATCGACCTCTATCTCTTCAAGCCTTGGCAGGCGAGGCTTTACCAAACAAATTTTGCGCATATCAGCCTCCTATTCCTCAGCGCGCTGAAAACTCCATTGGCTCCTTACACAGCACCTTGGGAGAACCCACTATCGTCGGTTCGCCATTGAGAACGTAGTTGTATTTGACCTCTAAGAGTACCTGAAAGTACTTTGAACTATAGTCACTCGCTAAAGCGGCGAGGTTGCTCGGAGTGAAAAACCAGGCGGTAGCACCACATTGCCCGCCGACCTTGCACCCCGCGAAGAGCATCACACAATGTTTTGGATCGCCGCCAGGTCCGCTCAGTAAATTAGGCAGCTTCATAATAAGCGCGTAGTCCGTTAGAACCTCCTTCCCGGCGGTCAGGGGATTTGTAGGAAGCGGATCGGGCATCAGCCTGGTCCTCGTATTCCCGCTCTCGCGGATAAAACAATTGCGGGAAGATTCATCCAAATCCATTACGTACTTCCAGTCCCTTTTCAAGGTACGGAGGTTGTCCATCTCCTCGAGTTTCTTCATGAGTTCATTGCAAAAGAGGTTCTTCTTCAGACTGCCTACGACCGCAAAAGGCGCCTGAAAAACCTTAACCGCGTCATCAGCGTGAGTATAAACGCAACTGCACAACGGCTTCACATCCTCCCAGTCCAGGCTAAGGTTGCTGGTAATAAAATACCACAGCCTCATCACCAATTGCGCTTCATCGACTGGGAAAGGAGCCAATTGGTAATGGGCTCCCTTACCTATCTCGGGGTGCCCGTCCAGGTGGCTGTGCAAAATGTGATACTGCCGGATTGTCGGGTTGCGCAGTTCCGCAATGCGCCCAAACAGAGTCGATTCCTGAAGGGCAGCGGCGGTAATGTGTATGTCTTTTAGCATGGGAAGACCGACTTCCGCATATTGTTGGAGCGAAAGGGCGATACCTTTTGTGTCTTTCAGCAGACGGCGGTTCTTTACGTTTCCAAAAAGCAAAAGGACAGGACTTACTATGAGCGGGTAAAAAAGATCGTCAATAAACACCGTGACGACTTTGTGGAAAAATGGGAACATCTTATGTCCAATCAGCGCTAGCACCACGGCCCCGAAGTATACGCTAATCATAAGTAGAATCGGCAGATCCCGGCCCCACACACCCCGATAGAGCGTATTCACGATGGTGAGAATGAAAGCTGGAGCACCGAAGATGGTTAATGCAGTCTTGGTCCCTTCTTGCAGGATCTCAGCAGTTTTGGTTCTGTCTTGCAGGTTCGTGCCCATGATATTCGCCTATGGCAGCCGTGTAAGGCCTGTTTTCGAATCGATTGTCAAAGTCAGGGCAGTGCCGGATGAAAGCTCACGCGGCCGAGTGGCGCGGGAGAGGCTGGCGGTCACATCGGAGAGCGATCTGCCCGATTTCACCGGTTCCTGCAATGGCAATGAGCCCAGTCGCTATTCTAGGCCGGGCATCGTAGCCTGTCATTAACTTTATTCGTTTGGAATCAAGAGAATATCCAGGCGGGCCGGTTGTCCTGGTCGCAAGGCCCCAATGCAGCTCAAATCCATGGGTGCCCCAGACCGGGGTCCCCACGGATGAGTCTTCGTCCGCGGGGTGGAGAGCCTGTCCTGAGCTTGTCGAAGGCTCAGGATTCCCGGACCTGGGAATACAGTCTGCAACAATCTCGCCCGCTTTTACTCACCAACCAGAAACTCGACGCGATTGGTCCAGTCTGCCTTGCCACTCTGCCGGTAGATCCTGGCCAACGCTCGCACCAGTCCGCCCACATTGCTCGACCGGATTTGACGTTGCGAGATGAAGAGAACCCCGCCATGGGACAGTCCGCCACGCGCAACTTCCCGGAGCAGCGTTGGAACCGTGTCCAAATCGTAGGTCACCAGAGTCAGGCCCGCCGAAGCTGCCTCCTCCAGAATCCGCTCGTCCGGCTGTCCCAGACAACTCCCGCCGCGCCAACTCCGCAGCGCATACGCATCGATCTCGCCGTCCAGCCTTTTCAGTCCCGCCGCTACGGCTGGCGGCACGTGCTCATCCAGCAGCAGCTTCAACATCGTCTTCACGCAGATGTACGACCCGCCTCCGAATGTTGGGCAGCATCCGTTTCAGCGCCGTAAAATCAACCGCGTCGAGCTCCGCCAACTGCTCGGCGATCTCTTCGGGAAAGGCCTCGATGTAATTCACCGCCGCCTGCGCCAGATGCAGTGGCCACTCCAGATGCCGAGCCAGCGCCTCCACCTTGCCGTCGTAGTCGCGCAGCAGCATGGCCACCTCCCACACCGCCAGGGAACTGCCCTGCACACAGGCCTGCCGCCCCGCTGCCGAGTCCCGAAAGTCGATCAACGCAAACTCGGCGCGCCGCAGCCCCTCCTCGACCAGCCGCGCGCCGGCGTCGCTCGGAGTCCATCCATGGCGCTTTGCCATCCGCTTCAGGCGTCTCCCGCTCTCCACCGGCAGCCGCATGCTGACAACCATCGAAGATGCCGATTTCATGTTTGAATCCCTACAATGTCACTTCTGTAAACATTGTAGCGCAGACTCCGTAGGGACGCCCGGCGAAAAGCACAAACTACCAGGCTTCCAGCGGCGGCGATATAGATCGCGTAGCCGCTCATCGCGAGCAGGGCTGCAATCACCTCGCGGCCGACGAGGCCGTCGTCAATCAGCAGCACGTCCGTGAGACTCCGGGGGGCGCAGAGGTTCAGCATTCGTGCAGTGCGCCACTTTGCGGCGGGAGCGCGCTCGCTGCTTATGCCCGGCGTGGTTTCGAGACGTGCCGTAGAGCCCCGCTCGGTGCTTCCCACGGATCGAGAGCAAAACCTGGGAAGCAGCGAGCGGGGGAGGGAGTCTTTGCAAGCTTCGACGGGCGGGTGCGAGGGCGCCGCGGCCCGCCCGGCATCTTGACTGACGCCGGGGATTCCGGGCAGGTTCTCTCAGCAGCCATGCCCTCCGGGGCCGCCGTCGTAGAAGTAGAGTTGCCAGGCGCCCGAGCCGGTAAACGGACCGCTCAGGTTGTAGCAGGGCGCGACGTTCCAGGGCGAGAGATTCTCCCAGATGCCCTGAGCCGAGGTGTTGATGTAGAACAGATCGCGCTGATAGGCGGCGTGGCTCCAGCCCGTCGAGGGCCATTGGCCGCTGCCTTCGCCAGGCCACAGATTGGTGCCCGTGCTCTCCGTCCCGTACTGGACGTTGGTGGCATAGCGCGTCAGTTGCCCGCCATGGAACAGCGAGCCTGGGTAGTAGCCGAACGCGGTTCCCTGGTAGAAGATCCACCAGTTGCCTCTGAAGAACTGCACCTGGATGGAAAACTCTCCCTGGGCGCCTCCGTTGGTGCTGTAGTTGGTGAATCCGCCGCCCAGGTAGACGCTTCCGTTGGTCTGCACAAAATCGCCGCAATCCAGGTTGTAGCAGCCAGTCGTGTTGTAGCCGTCCGCGGTGTGGTAAATGAACAGCCGCGACCGTTGGTCTCCGTACTTGTTGGGATAGTTCTGCCAGCCCACCTCGACGGTCTGCAGGCCGGGCAAGGTCTTGCCCGAGCCGCCCACGTACCAGTGCTGCGTCAGGGAGAAATCTTCCCCGGCCCCGGTATTGACGGGCGGGCTCCACAGGTTCAGCACCGAGTTGCCGCCCCAGTTGTTCACCGTCTGGTTGAAGACCGAGTATTTATGCAGGCACGACGGCCCTGTACACGGCGGAATGTTCTTGCCCGCCTGCGGGGGAACCGTCGGGTTGGGACCCTTGGCGAAGAACTCGTGCAGGGTGGGGAAGCGGGTCATCTCTTCCAGCGTCACCCGCCGCATGGGAATCGTGTTGGCCTCGCACTTGGTGGAGTTGCCGAACTTGTCTTTCTGGGTTGCTTCCCCGGTTTGCACGGCGCGCGCCGTTGGATGCAGGGATTCCTCCGCTTTTGCAGGGGCGCCCACCGCCGGTTTGCCGGCCGCGGCGAGGCCCGACGGCGGCGCCTCGGCGATGCTCCTGATCCCTTGCAGCCGAACTGCCGGCTGTTGCGTGACCGGGATGCAATCGTAGGTGTCCGATTCCAGCGCAAAGCTGTGCGTCACCGTCAATGTTGCATAGAGCTTGGTGAGGTGCTGGCGCATCTCCTCGAAGTCGGGCGCCTGCTTGACTCGGACTTCGGCCCTGCCGACAAAGGCCGTCGATTTTGCGCTTGCCAGCCCGGCGCGGTACTCGTTGAAGGGAGTGAGGCGGGCGGGGGTGGTCTGTGCGGAAACGGCGGCGGATGCCGCCAGCGCGCCCAGCGCAATGAGCGCCAGGGAAACGATGCGCTTGGATTTCATAAGCGGATATCTCCTCGAAGTGCGGGTGAAGGGGAGGTTGCGATGCGTGCGCTGGTTGGGATTCCCCAAGGCAATCCAGTTGGTGGTGCGCACGAACAGGGGAAATTCGACGCTGCGACACAGGGTGTGCCCGCAACGCCGGAACTCTAGTCCAATGCAGGCAAAGAGTCAATCGGCAATTTTGCCTCGCAACCGGTCTTGCGCCCGCCTCCGGAAGAGGAGTATTCGAGCGCCCAGCCGCGAAGCCTTTGAACAGGCCGGCCTCTCCAGGGGATTCAAGTTCCTATCCCTATTACCGGAATGCAGCTTTCCCATCCTTCGCGGCTTGTTGGTTGGATTTCACGCTGGCGCTATTCGACGATGGCAGCCACCTGGTGCAGCCAGCCCGGCGCTTTGAGCAGTTCGCGGGGCCGGGAACCGTCGGCGGCACCGACCAGGCCGTCGCGCTCCATCAAATCGATTAAATGCGCGGCCCGGCCGTAGCCGATGCGGAGCCTGCGCTGGAGGAGCGACGTGGAGGCTTTGCCGAACTCGAAGACCAGGCGGACGGCATCGTCGAACATGGGGTCGTTTTCGTCGGGATCGGGGTTGGAGCCGTCGGCCGCGGGGCGATCTTCCCTGGGCGATTCGAGGAAACCATGGGCGTACTCGGCCTCTGCCTGCGCCTTCCAGAAGCCGACCACGGCGGCCGTCTCCTTTTCGCTGACGTAGGGGGCGTGGAGGCGCATGAGGCGGCTGGTGCCCGGAGGCAGGAAGAGCATGTCGCCGCGGCCGAGCAGGGCCTCGGCTCCGTTGGTGTCGAGGATGGTGCGGGAGTCGACCTTGGTGGCCAGCCGGAAGCTGATGCGGGTGGGAATGTTGGCCTTGATGAGCCCGGTAATCACATCGACGCTGGGCCGCTGGGTGGCGAGGATGAGGTGAATGCCGACGGCGCGGGCCATCTGCGCGAGGCGGGTGATGGACTCCTCGACGTTGGCGCGATCGAGCATCATCAGGTCGGCGAGCTCGTCGATGATAATGACGATGAAAGGCAGCGGTTCCTCCCCGGCCTCGGAGTCGGCGGCAAAGAGCGAGAGGGTGGAACTCTCGAAGAGCTTGTTGTACTGGTCGATATTGCGGACGCTGCGCGAGGCCAGCAGCTTGAGCCGTCGCTCCATCTCGCGCACGGCATTGCGAAGGGCGTTGGCGGCCAGCTTGGGCTCGGTGATGATGGGCGTGAAAAGGTGGGGAACGCCCTCGTACATGCCCAGTTCGACGCGCTTGGGATCGACGAGAATGAGCCGCACCTGAGAGGGCGTGGTGCGGAACAACAAACTCATAATCATGGCGTTGATGGCCACGGACTTGCCGGAGCCGGTCGAGCCGGCGATGAGCACGTGCGGCATGACGGCCAGATCGGCGGTGACGATGCGGCCGTTGATGTCCTTGCCCATGGCCAGAGCAAGCCGGGACTTGGCCTTGGCGAAGGTCTCCGATTCCAGCACGTCGCGGAGGTGAATGGTCTCGCGCTCGCGGTTGGGCACCTGGATGCCGACCGTGCTCTTGCCGGCCATGCGCTCGATGAGAATGCTCTCGGCCCGCATGGCCAGGCAAAGGTCCTCAGCCAAGCCGGTGACACGGCTGTACTTGATGCCGGCTTCGGGCTTGAACTCGTAGGTGGTCACCATGGGGCCGGGGTTGATTTGCACCACCTGGCCCCGCACGTCGAACTCGGCGCACTTCTCGACCAGGACGCGGGCTTCATCGCGAAGTTCGTCTTCGTAGACTTTTTGCGGGGCGTCGCCGGAGTTGAGCAGGGTGCTGGGCGGGAGTTTGAAGCCGCTCACGCTCTTGGGGGCCACGGTGGCGATGCGCAGGCCGGCGTCGGCGCGGCTGTGCACGGCAATCTCTTGGGAATGCCGGGGAACAAGCGGAGCAGCCGACTCCCATGCAAATGTGGTTGGAGTCGCGGCGGGCCAAGGCTCGATGGGCGGGGCCGGCATTGCCGCAACAGTTCCCGGCAAAGGGGCCGGCTCAGCGATCGGCTCAGGAGTTACGCGCTCCCAGATGCTGGACGCGCGGGCCGGCGCCGCAATCGGGATGTTCTCGCCATCCGGCTGCAACCGCGCGCGCCGGTAGGCTGGGATCTCGTCCAGTGGGTCAAGTTCAGGCTCGTGCTTGCGGCGGAAGAGCGCGGCAAACCAACTGGGCTTGCTCTCGGACGGGGCGGACTCGGTTTCCCCGGCAGGCTCGATTGCGCTCTCGTCGCTTTGTTCCGCTTTCCGTTCGGCGCGATCCTGGCGCCAATTCCGCCAGCGGTGGCTCCAGCCCACGATATGGGCCCAGTGCCCTTCAATGCTCTCCCAGATGGCCCACAGACTGACGGCCGAGGCAAAGTAGAGACCCGCCGCAGCCAATACGCCGGCAACCAGCCAGGCGCCCTGGATGTTGAGATAGCCCACCAGCAGACCCGCCATGAGCCGGCCGGCCGCGCCCTCAACCGGGAGCACATGGAGCCAGCGCCAGTGCCAGGGAAGGAGTCCCAGGACCGCGGGCACGAAAGCCAGCGCCAGCAGAGTGCCCAGCCAGCGCAGCCAGCCCGACCCCGCGGAACGGGATTGCATCCATGTCCAGCCGGTCCCAGCGATCCATAAAGGCAGCAAGAACGCCGTCAATCCGAGGAATTGCAGTAGAAGGTCGCTAAGCCATGCGCCGAAGAGACCAATCCAGTTTTGAACGGCCTGGGGCCCCGACAGGCTGGTTGCGGTGTTCAGCGAGGGGTCTGCCGGGTGATAGGTTCCCAGCGCCAGGAGGACGAGGAGAGAGAGCAGCAACAGCACCAGCCCCAAGAACACGTTCACGGGGCGGCTTCGCGTGGGCGACAGAACAATGCCGATTGGTTTCATGGCGGGCTCACTCTCGCTCCGCGACGTTCGCGAACCTGCCGCGAGCGAGCTGCGGGAGCGGACGAAGAGTCCCAGAGCAGTTCTTATTATCCCTGGCGGGCGGTCGATTTTCGGGCAAAAGAATGGCGGGGGAACCTTGGTCTCCACCCCCTTGCAGGAATGCGCGCCCTATCGCATGAGTCCTTCGCTCTTCAATGCTTCCACGCAGCGCAGCAGTCCTTGGTCGTAGGTCAGAATGCCGTAGCCGTTCCGGACTGCCACCGCACAAATCAGCATGTCTGTCGATCCGCACTCAACGCCGCGGCTGCGGCAGAGATTGAACAGGCGCGCGGCTTCTTCGTAATGAAGTGTAGTGAGCCGTTCATCGTGGAAAGCCCCAAGCGCGGTCCGTAATTTCTCAAATTGGGGCGACTCTTTAATGCCGGAGAGAACTTCTTGCCGGATCGGTCCAATAATGACTACATGGCCGTCTTGGATCGCCTCCGTAAGCAATTTGAGGATGAAGTGCTCATTGCTGCCGATCGCAGTCTTGTTCCTGCGTCGCAACAAGAGCGACCAGGCGCAGGCATCGGCCAGGACCTTCACGGCTCGAGCTCGATCCGGTCAAGCTGCCGCATCTTCTTGTAATCGTAGGTTGGATCGTAGTCGATGGTGCCAGCCAGTTTTAGAATCTCAAGCTGCTTTCGCCGATCGATGTATTCCTTCAAAGCAGCGGTGACCGCTTCCCTTTTGGTCTTGTGGTTCCCCACTTGCCTCGCCTCGTCGATCAGCCGATCGTCAATTGCCAGATTGGTTGCCACGGGTCGCCTCCTATGTGTAGCGTACCACACATAACAGTGTGTGAAGTTGGTTCTGGAAGCAGCTCTGGCGAAAGAGCGGAAAAGATGAACGAATTCTGGCTCAAACCGGCATGTTCGCGAGCTTAGCCGCCGAGGTATTTTGATCCCCACAGCAGCAGGGCAGCGCCGAGGACGATGCGGTAGATGGCGAACATGGTGAAGCCGTGCCGGCGCACCCAGAAGAGAAACCACTCGACCACGCCGAGGGCCACGATGAAGGAGACCAGGGTCCCGATGAGGAGCACCACCCAGTTATCGGCGGTCATGACCACGTGCGCGGCGACGCCGTGGCTGGGATGAATCTCCTTGACCAGATCCCAGCAGGTGGCGGCGATCATGGTGGGAATGGAGAGCAGAAAGCTGAACTCGAGGGCCGAGGGGCGATCGAGGCCGGCCAATTGGCCGGAGGCGATGGTGGACATGGAACGCGAGGTTCCGGGAAAGACGGCGGACAGGGTCTGGCATAGGCCGATCCAGATGGCCTGCCCCAGAGACATCTGCTCGACGTGGGTAGTGATGGGCTCGCGGCGGTCCGCCCAGACATCGACGATCCACATCACGATTCCGCCGATCAGCAGGGCCAGGGCCATGGTTTGAAGGCTGCCGAGATTCTTCTCGCTCCACTTATGCAGCAGCAGTGCCGGCGCCGAGGTGAAGGCAAAAGCGATGAGGGTGAGGGAGATGGGATGATTCAGCCAGTTGCGGTCGCCGTTTTCGCCTTTGGGAAAGGTGCGCAGAAAACCGACGATACGCGCCAGAAACAGCAGACAGAGCGCAAAAATGGCCCCCACCTGGATAACGATGGTGTACATCTTCCAGTAAGGGTCATCGAGCGGAATCTTCATCAGCGCTTCGGTGATGCGCAGGTGCGCCGTCGAGCTGACCGGAAGAAACTCGGTCAAGCCTTCCACAATGCCCAACAGCACGGATTGCAAATACTCGTTCAAGAATCCTCCAGGGTGGGGCCGGAATTCGCAGGCGAGCAGGCGCGGGGAACCGCTGTCTGCTTATTCCCGGTCAATTCCGTAGACCGGGATGCCTTCTTCCAATTTGTACACCAGAGCCCCGGCACGCCAGGTGAAGTCGGATTGGGGGAACTTGTCTTTCAGCCGGGCGGCCAGCTCTTTGGCGCGGCTACGAGCCTCGTCGCTCTTCTTGTCGCTGCCGTCCGTGGCGTACATATCCGCGAGCACCGCCTGGCGGTAGACAGCCTGGTAAAGAGCCTGGGCGGTGCGGGGACCGTCGGGGTGCTCGGCGGCGTACTTCTCGTAGAACTCGGATTCCTTCTCCGGACACTTGGTCGAACCCTGCCAGTCTCCGCAGAGCTTGTTGTCGATCAACTCGAAGGCGGCCAGATCGGCCTGCCGGGTGTGCGGATAGAGCTTGACGACCTTCTTCAACTCTTCCTCGTCCATCTGGTCGTGGAGGTAGGCCTCTCGCTCCCTGGCCGAGGCGCGGGTCGAGGCGTCGGCCTTCTGGATTTGCCAGAGTATGTCGGCGGCGCGCCATGCGGCCTCGGGCACGAGCGGGGAGTTGGGAAACATTTCGACCAGCCGCCGGTAGAGAAACCGGGCGCTTTGGGCGGCGTTTACCGGACCGCGGGGGTTGGAGGCCAGAGACTCCTGGTTGGCGGCTTCGCCCATGATCACCTGGTCGCCATTGGCGGTGGTTTCAACCACAACCCCCTTGGCCTCCATCCAGCCGGAGATGGGCGGCGGGGTCTCGTCATGGCCGAAGATGGGGGTGTCCTTCTGGCTGAGTTCCTGGATGTCGGTGTTGGCGTAGACACGCATCCACGGGCCGTTCTTCTCCGCCACCACCATCTCGCGGCCGATCTGGACCCGGTCCACTTTCTGGGAATTGAGGTCCGGCTCGATATATAGCCAGGTCACGCGGAGGGGAGTGGCGCGGGGTCCGGCCATGGGCTTTACGAGCTGGGGCTTTTTTTCCGCCCGCGCGGCGAGTACGCCAAGCAGAAGAATCGGGGACAGGGTGAGCAGGACAGAGAAAGCACGGGTCACGCGAATGCGGGGTTTCATCACGGGGAAAATCATAGCGGAACGACGTTACAGTGCGTTTTCCGTGAGCGATCAGGCCTCGGTCAGGATGTGGGCCAGCAGCGCCGGGTCCACGTTCCCCCCGCTCACTACGGCTACGGCTTTGGTGTACGCTGGCAGTTCCGCGGCGTGGAAGAGCAGGGCGGCGGCGGCCACCGCTCCGCTGGGCTCGGGGACCAGGCGCGTGGTGCTCACAATCGCCCGCATCGCGGCGCGAATCTCGGCTTCAGTGACAGTGACGATGCCGTCGACGAAAGCTTGAATGTGGGCGAAGTTGCGGACGCCAACGCTCTGGGTGCGGAGTCCATCGGCGATGGTGCGGCTGGTCAGCTCGGCGGCCCAGGTGACGATCGACCCGGTGCGGAAGCTCTGGGCCGCGTCTCCGGCCAGTTCCGGTTCGACGCCGAAGACCTTGGCTTGCGGGCGGAGCTGCTTGACGGCCGCGGCGACGCCGCCGAGTAGGCCGCCGCCGGAAACGGGTGCAAGGACCAGGTCCACATCGGGGAGGGACTCGACGATCTCCAGGCCGCAGGTTCCCTGGCCGGCGATGATCTGCTCGTCGTCGTAAGGCGGAATGACCACGTAGCCGTGCTCGCGGACCAGTTGCTCGGCGACGGCAAGGCGTTCGCTGGAGGCCAGGCCGACATCCACGATTTCTGCGCCTAAGGCCAGCGTGGCTGCGCGCTTGATAGCCGGCGCGTTCGAGGGCATCACGATAACGGCTTTACACCCCAGCGACGAAGACCTGTCGCTGGGGACCCCGGCTTTTGCTCCGGCTTCGCGGGCGGCATAGGCTACGCCCTGAGCGTGGTTGCCGCTCGAATAGGTGATCACGCCGCGGCGAATCTCGTCCGGAGTGAGTTGCAGAATCTTGTTCGCCGCCCCGCGAATCTTGAAGGCGCCGATCGGCTGCAGGCTCTCGGCTTTGAGCCAGATTTGTTTGCCAGTTCCGTAACCGGAGAGGCCGGGGAAAGCGGCTTGGACCAGCGGGGTTTTGACGGCGATCGAGGCGATGCGTGCGGCGGCGGCGCGGATTTCGGCGAGGGAAACCAGTTCTTTCGGCATTCGAAGAATACCTGACTATGTGCGATCGGTGGGATCAATAGCTTCGATGTCGTCGAAGCGCGCGTAGTCTCGTGTGTTGAAGGTGAGGATGCGCTTCACTCGGTGGACGTGCATGGCTGCGGCGATGCGAGTGTCGTGCACCTGGACGCCCGAGATGTTGTGAGCCACCAGGAGCCTTCGCCACTCGAAGTGAACCTCGGGTGTGCAGGGGAGCAACTGGACGCGGGATTCGATGGAGCGAGTACGACGGTCGGCCTGCGCTGGAGTCAGCCCATAGCCATTGCGGCCGGCCGGGCGAGTAAGTACATTCCACAACTCGCCGAGATTCTGTGAAATACAACACGGAACTGCGCCGCTGATGAGGAGGCGATCCACGGCAGCGGCTACGAGGATTTGATCGGGGTGGTGCGGCTCCTGCCAGCGGAGCAGAATGTTGCTGTCGAACAATACCTGCATGCGGCCCTAGGGGTGGTCCTCATAGATGCTCTCGCGGCTGAACGCAGAGGTAGGCAAGGTGGGAAGCGTTTCCGAGCCCTCCGCCAACTCGCGCAGCATGGCGTGAAACTCCTGGCTCGAAAGAGCGCCCGCCCTGGCGGAATGAGGCGTCAATGCCTCATCCAGGAGTTCGCCGGCATATTGCTCCGGCGCAATGCCACGCAAAACGGCTTCGGTCGTCAACCGGGCTTCCTTCTCCGGGCTAAGTTGAACCAGGATCGGCATCTCTGATCTGCTCCTTCCTCCATTATCCCCCGATTGTTGCGGAAAAGGGTAGGTCTTGCTCTAGAAATCGGCTGCTTGAGGTTAGAAATAGCTAGAATAGCCGGTCACGGTCCATGTGCCGCCTATTTTGGTTACTCCGACGGCCCCTTCTCCGGTGAGGTTGCGGTGCGGTTCGTTCTCGGCACCGAGTTTGGTGAGCTTGTAGTAGAGAACGACATTCTGATCCTGATCCTGGCGATTCATAAGCTTCCAATTCGATACGCGGTGCCCGTCGAGGGCGTAGCGGCAGAGCTGCGCATCTAAAACGACGTCGGGCGGCGTTGTCTGGCACTGCCCTTTGCGAAGTCTTTCAAAGAACGAGAGTGCTGCCCTTTCCGGCGCTTGGTCGCGGAATGGGTTGAGAATCACCAATCCGGTGACTTCTTCGTGATAGTCGCCGCAGGCGCAGTCGGCATCGGCGAGCATATGCAATAACACAGCCTCGCGCCGCACACGGTAAGCGTAGACCCCAACTGAGATGAGGGCAATTGAAATGACCACAGGGACCGAAAGGAGCAGCGTCTTGCTCGATATGCGGCTGTGCTTCATAGGCTCGTCTCCCCGCTTCAGTCTTGGGGCCCTTAACCTTAGCTAGATCTCCAGAATCACGGGCATAATCATGGGGCGGCGGCCGGTGGTTTTCTGGACGAGGCGCTTGAGTTCGGCGCGGACCTTTTCCTTGACCATGCCGTAGTCGGACTTCTGTTCGGTGGAGAGGCCGTCGAGGGTCTTGAGCACCAGTTCGCGGGCCTGGTCGGTGATGTCCGCGCCGCCAAAGCCGCGCATCACGACTTCAGGCGACCGCTCGACCTTGCCGGTGCGCTTGTTGATGGCCAGCACGGCCAGCACGATGCCGTCTTCGGAGAGAATGCGGCGGTCTTTGATGACCAGGTCTTCGACCACATCGATGGAGGAGCCGGAGTCGATGAAGATGCGGCCGGCGGTTACTTTGTCCTTTTTGCGGGCGTCGTTCTTGTCCAACTCCAGCACGTCTCCGTCTTCCATGACGATGACGTGCTCGACGGCGCCGGTCTCCATGGCGACCTGGGCGTGCTTTTGCAGGTGGCGGTAGTCCCCGTGCACGGGAATGAAGAATTTGGGCCGGACCAAGTTGATGAGCAGGCGCTGCTCTTCCTGGCTGCCGTGGCCGCTGACGTGAATCAGGCCGCTGGAGCCGTCGTCGCAGATCACGTTGGCGTCGCGGCGGCAGAGGTGATCGATGACCCGGAAGATGCTCTTCTCGTTGCCGGGAATGATTCGCGAGCTGAGGATGACGGTGTCGCCCGCGTCGATGCGGGCGAACTTATGGTTGTCGACCGCGGCCCGGCTGAGCGCGCTCATGGGCTCGCCCTGGGTGCCGCTGATGAGAATCATCAATTGCTCGGGGGTGTAGTCGCGCATCTGGCCGGGGTTGATGACCAGGCCGGAGGGAATCTCGATGTAGCCCAGGTCCTGGGCAATCTCGGTCGACTCCATCATGGAGCGGCCGACGACGGCCACCTTGCGCCCATGCTGGCGGGCCAGATCGAGGGCGATGCGAATGCGGTAGATGGACGAAGAGAAGCAACTGAAGAAGAGTTTCTTCTTGGTGCGCGAAAAGATCTCGTCCAGCCGGGGAATGACGGCGCGTTCGCTGGGGGTGTAGCCGGAGCGTTCGACATTGGTCGAGTCCTGGAGCAGGGCCAGCACGCCGCGCTTGCCGTATTCGGCGAAGGTGTGCAGGTCGAAGGCCCTATCGTCCAGCGGCGAGAGGTCGATCTTGAAGTCGCCGGTGTGGATGACGATGCCGACCGGGGTCTCGATGGCCAGGGCTACGCAGTCGACCAGCGAGTGGGTGACGCGGATGGGCTCGATGGTGAAGGGGCCGAGGGTGAACTTTTCCTTGGGGCTTATCTCCACCAGTTCGGTGTCGTCGAGCAACTGGTGCTCTTCGAGCTTGCCCTCGACGTAGGCCAGGGTGAACTCGGTGGCGTAGACGGGAACCTTGAGCTCGCTCAAAATCCAGGGCAGGCCGCCGATGTGATCCTCGTGACCGTGAGTCAGGACGATGGCGCGGACACAGTGCTTGTTCTCGATGAGGTAGCCGATATCGGGAACGACGATGTCCACGCCCAGCAACTCCGACTCCGGGAACATCAGGCCGGCGTCGATCACAATAATGTCGTCTTCCCAGCGCAGGGCAAGGCAGTTCATGCCGAACTCGCCCAGTCCGCCGAGGGGGATAATTTTCAGTTTCTTTGTTTGCATCTGTCAGGCTCGATGGTATCACCCGTGGATATTGGGAGTAGATTCGTGCCGCTCAGTTGTTCCGATTGCCGGCACTGCGCACTCCTTAGCCGGGGGAACGGCCGTCGCATAGAGCTTCCCGACGATCCGCCGGCTATAGACCCATGTTCCGAGGAGAAAAATCGCGCTGATTGCAAACCAGATCCAATAAACAACCGGCCTTTGCCGTTCCAGAGGACCCCAAAGATAGATGGCCGCTACAAGCAAAAAAATCAGAGATGAAACCGGGTTCGCGATTGCTGTTGCGGGGTCTCTCTTTGCTTTCGCAAAATATTCCCAACGTCTCTCTTCCTCTGGAGCAACCGAGCTGCTTAGAAAGAATTTTCCAGCACGCCGAATTCCAAAATTCTCTCCGATGATGAAGAGGTCGAAGACAAGAACGACCAATGGAACGAGAGCAGGCAGAAGGCTGGTAGGCAGGAATTCAACTTTGATGCTGCCCAACCCGAAGATGCTGAGGATTGCCGTGAGCTTCATCTTGACAAAGGACACGCGCCTTTGCTGTGAGGCTGCAATCTCTGCCCGCAGATCTTTTAGGAAGTCACCATTATCTCTTCCCAACTCAGTCATCCTCCGACGATAGTTTTTTGACCCTTGACGGTGGCTGCTTCGCAGAGCTTGGCGTGGAAGCTATTCTCATTTCGATTGGAGCCGGAAGTCAATGCCGGTTTCTCACTATCGCAACAAGTCTTCCAGGGCGGTGCTGAGGTCGGTTTTTTCGTCGCGGTATTTGACGATGACCGGCGCATAGAGGCTGAGGCCCCACTCCTGGCCCTTGCCTTTGGAGACCGTGCGGGAACCTGGGACGACGACGGCGTTTTCCGGGACGATGAGGGGCAACTCGCCGGTGGCGCGGAGGATTGCGCCGTTGACCAGGTCGAAGACGGGCGTTCCGCGGGTGAGGATGACGCCGGCGGCCAGCACCGCGCCCTTGCGGACGATGGTTCCTTCGTAGACGCCGGAGTTGCCGCCGACCAGTACATCGTCCTCGACGATGACCGGGCTGGCGTTGACGGGCTCGAGGACGCCGCCAATCTGGGCTGCGGCGCTCAAGTGGACGCGCTTGCCGATCTGCGCGCAGGAGCCCACCAGCGCGTGCGAGTCGACCATGGTGCCCTCGTCCACATAAGCGCCGGCATTGATGTACATGGGCGGCATGCAGACCACCCCGCGAGCCACATAGGCCCCGGCGCGCACCGAGGACCCGCCGGGAACGATGCGCACGCCGTCGGCGGGGCCGAAATGACGCACCGGGTAGGTGTGCTTGTCTACAAAGGAGAGCCTGCCGGCCTGCGTTTCCTCAAGGTTTCCCAGGCGAAAGCCAAGCAGAATGCCCTGCTTGACCCAGGCGTTGACGCGCCAGCCGGTGGCGGAGTCGGGGTCGGGCGATGCGGCGCGGACTTCGCCACTTTCCAGGCTCAAGCGCAGCGAAGTGAAGGCCGCGGTGGCGGATGCGTCTCCGATTGCGGAGGGTCCGGCGGCAAAGTGCCGGACGATCGTCTTTTCAAGCTGGCTGAGGGTCATTTCATCCCGAGTTTATCAACTCAGGGATAGGACGCATTGCCAAGGCGCCGCGGGGTGGCGCCAAAAGGGCGAATGCGGAGCCCAAAAAGCGCCCGGGGCGGGCGCTTTTTGGGCTCCGCTGGTTACAGTTTCAGGCTGCCGTAGTGGACACCACCAGCCTGCCTCTCGGCTGCACGCTCACTGAGACCGGCTGCAGCTTGAAAGAGTTGTTTCCCGCAGGGATCATCGCCAGGGGAATCGGCGCTCGATCCGGTTGTCCGTGCATATGCCGCATTTCCAGCCAAGCGCACAGCCGGGGATCGTAAATCTCCGGCTGGCCCTGCCAGAAATCAGGCGCCAACCCGCACCGAATCTGCAAGTGATCCAGTTGCAACTCGATGACGGATACATGTTTAGGAAAATATCGCCGGACGTTGGAAGTCCCAACATTCAGTCCAGTCAGACCCCGGCCCTTGCTCTGCGTCTTGACTACCATACATGCCTGCTCTTCAACGCGGGATGAGGTCAGTCTAGGGAGTCATGACAAGGAAACCCGGTTTCCGGTGGCCGAAATCCGCAGTGCGGATTCCTGATGCGAAACTCACCGGCCGGAAGGCCATTTTGGGTCGATAGTGAACTAAAATCACGAGCCTGTCAAGCGGCTAATTCTTTGACCCTGCATGGAGGCGGTTGGTTGCAGGGGTTGCGATGAAAGAAGGAAGAAACTTGACTGTCTGCCGGTTTGGTCTGCCGCAGCGCCATCCGATTCAATAGCTTGAACAGGCTGGGGTGTGCCGGAGATTGCGTTCTCCGATTTCGTAACCTGTTCATAATCAACAACATACGAAAAACCGTAGAACTCGTAAGTTGTTGATTCTAAACGGACAATAAATCTATCTCCGACAGGCTTCAGGAAGAACGGGGCGGCTTGGGCGGGAGGGGCGGCGGTCGGGGGGGGGGTGGAGCGGAGGCAGAAATGCCGGAAATCTCGGGGCTTCCGAGGCGCATCGCACCCGGGGCCTCGGCGGCGCGGTAGTTGCGCAGGTCGCGGAGGATATCCTGCTTCTCGCGGGCGTACTGGCCGGCCAGCCGCGAGAGGGCATAGGTGATGATGTCGCTGTGGTGCAGGTCGGGGACGGAGGGATCGCGGCGCATGTTCAGCCACAGACGGTGGACCAACTGGACGTCGTCGGGGCTGAGATTGGGGGCGTGCGGCCCAATGTAAAAGACTTTGGCCTGGCCGCTGGCATCGATGACGTAGAAATTGAACTGGCGCTTGGGCTCGGGCAGCGCTTCCCAGGCCTGGCCCATGTAAAAGGCCTGATCCTCGGCGGTCATTTTGGTCGACAGTCCGGAGACCACGGAGTCCACTTCCAGGGAGTTGGCGGCCTGGACCAGCGCGGCAAACACGTCCCCGGCCGGAACCACCAGCAGCGAGACCTTCTTGCCAAAGCTTTCCGCGATGGCGACCGCCTTGGTGAAGACCAACTGCTCGTGCTCGCTGAAGCTCTGATCCTCGGCGCTCAGATACTCCGGTCCGCCGGCGCCCATCATGCGGACGCTGATGACCACCACATCGCGCTCCTCGGTGCTGGTGCGGGAGAGGACCCATTTCAAGGCCAGGGGGTTGGAGGCGTCGCGCATGGTGACCACGATGCCGCCGGGGCGGATGGCGGCCGACTCGCGGCTGACCGTGTCCTGGTGTTCGAGCTGGAACTGGTCCTTCATCTGCCGCGCCGTAATGGCATGTTTGTGCAGATTCCGGCGCTCGGAGACGGAGAAGACGATGAAGAAGGCCGCGGCAAAAACGATTCCGCTGACCGTGGCCACGGATTTGGTAAAGAGATTGACGATGGCGGTGCTGAGCAGCACCATGAAAACCGAGATGAGCCCGACGGGGACCTCGGTATTGCCGATGCGCAAATTGGGTGGAACCTTCCAGCCGCGCTCGCCATGGTACTTCCAGCGCAGCACCAGCATGGCCAGACTGTTGAAGGTGAAGGACCAGATGACGCCGAAGGCGTAGGCCTCGCCGAGGGTGATGACATTGCCCCTGCTGGCGATAATGGTGACCATCTGCAGGATGAAGACGAGGTTGATGATGCGGTGGCTGGTGCCGAATCTGGGGTGCGGCTTGCGGAACCAGTCGGTCAGCACGCCGTCCTCGGCTACGCGCATCAGCACGCCGGTCGATCCGATCATGGAGGTGTTGATGGCGCCGGAGAGGATGAGAAAGCCGACCAGCACCACGAAGATGCGGAAGGCGATGCGCCAGAACAGGGGTCCTACCATATACATGGCCAGGCCGGCGATGAGGTTGTCCTGGTAAATATGGGTCCGCTCCCAGGTGGGAATCAGCATGGAAGCCAGCAGCGTGGCGCCCCCGGTGAAGATGAGGCTGTAGATGGCGATGACGATGGCCGCGCGCTTGAGGTTCTTGAGCTTGGGATGCTGGATCTCGCGATTGACCTGCGCCAGGCTCTCTTCGCCGCTCATGGCCAGCACGGAGTGACCGAAGGCCATGAGAATGCCAAACAGGCCGAGCAGCGGCACCAGCGACGTTCCCTTGAGGAAACCGAGGGCCTCGGTGCTGAACTTGAGATTGGAGGCGGTGGGCGGCGGCGGCAGGTGGACGCCCCGGACGAAGACGGAAAAGATGCCCCAGATGAGCAGAACGACCACCATCATCGTGGTGATCTGCATGACCTGCAGCGCCTTGCCGCTGGACTCCTCAATGCCCTTGATGTTTTGCCACCAGTAAAAGATGGTAACCGCGGCCGCGAACAGGGCCGCAGTGTGGTTCATATTGAACTGGAAAGCAGCGATGTGGGCAGCGATGTGATGGGCTTCGTCGGCGGGAACCAGGACGGTCAGAGCCGGAGGGAGCCAGCGGCCGTTGTATGCCACGGTCATCAGCTCGTTCATCAGGCCGGTAATATATTGACCTGCCGAGACGCCGGAGATGGGTCCGGTAAGGATGTAATCGAACATCAGCGCCGAGACGCTGAGCTTGGCGAAGGTTCCGCCGAGGGCCTCCTTGACGACGCGATAGACGCCGCCGCGGGTGAACATGGAACAGCTTTCGACGTAGACCGCGCGCACCGCAAAGCTGAACAGCATGATGGAGAGAATGAACCAGGGCGCGGCCGCGCCCACCGCCTCTTCGGCGATGCCGCCGGCATAAAAGGCAGATGACCCGAGATCGCAGAGAACGATAGCCGCCGCGCGCCAAAAGGAGATGAAGGTGAGCATCACGGAGGATGCCACGATGAGGCGAACGCGGTTGGACGGAGGGGCTACGATGGTTCGATTGGATGCCATCACGATTGGGTCGGCGCGACGGCCGGCTTTCTTTAATTCGGGCAGCCCGTCTCATCGCCCGCCCTGCGGTGAGTTTATTTCCCGATTACAGCCGAGTCAAGAAAAAATAAGGACCCCCTCATCTGTGGATCAGGCAGCGGACACGCAACGGCGAGTTTCGTTGGGCGCCCTGAGGCGGCTGCGCGGCGGCGATGCGGTTTGCCGGCGCGGCCAGCCGGGGCCACATTTTCCGGGCAGGCGCGACCCCGGCGGAGCCACCACTACGCTAAGGGGGAAACAACCTGCAGGAAACTCACCCCTGCGGCACGGCTCGGGGCTCTCCACGCGGCGCCCGGAACTGTTTCCGGATGCAGCCCCAAAATCAGCGACGGATCGGGGGTAACATTCCCATTGTCATTTGTCTACGACTTTCGTAATATGGAGAATCCGAGAGCGGCCCGTGCCAGCCGGGACTGTGCGGAGGTGGGAATCGGTTCCAGACCGGGAGTTGCATGTCCATTCAGAGTGACCGTTGGATCAGGGAACAGGCTATCCAGCACCGCATGATCGAGCCCTTCAGCGAAAAGCAGGTGCATGACGGGGTTATCTCCTACGGGCTCTCATCCTATGGATACGACCTCCGCGTCTCCGACGAATTCAAGATCTTTACCAATGTGAACAGCGCCATCATCGATCCCAAGGCCTTCGACGAGCGGTCATTTGTCTCCGTCCAGGCGGAGTCGGTTATCGTGCCGCCCAATTCCTTCGCATTGGCTCGTTCCATCGAATACTTTCGCATTCCCAGGGATGTATTGACGATCTGCGTTGGAAAATCGACCTATGCGCGTTGCGGGATCATCGTGAACGTTACGCCATTCGAGCCGGAGTGGGAGGGGTTCGTGACCCTCGAGATTTCGAATACCACTCCTCTGCCGGCCAAGGTTTATGCCAACGAAGGGCTGTGCCAGATTCTATTTTTCCGTTCCGACCAGGCCTGCGAGATCAGCTATGCAGACCGCAAGGGCAAGTACCAGAAGCAACAGGGCATCGTGCTTCCCAAACTCTAGCGGATACTTGCCGGCAGCAAAGGTTGGGCGGTCAACCGGCTATTGAGACTCACGCAGCGGCCGGCAGCGGTGTGCGCTCCGTCCCCCGCATGGTGCGCAGTTCTCCTGCCGATTGAGGGGGGAGCAAGGATGTCCTCGACTCGCATTCCAGGTCCAATCCGCATCGGCTTGGTCGCCGACGAACCCATCCGTCTAGAAGGGCTCCGCACCATCTTCGAGCAACCCGCCGCGGAGGGACATGCTCAGCTGATCCCGGTCACCGGGACACTGGAGCAACTGCTGGGAAGCCCCGATATCAAGTATCTCGTGATCGACGCGTACTGCTCATCCGCCGGTTTGGAGACCCTGGATGAAATTCGCCGCAGGCGTCCCGCCATCCGCCAGATCGTGATTGGCCCTGAAGGGAACGACGAACTGGTCCTGGAATCGATCATCGCCGGAGCCAGGGCATACATCGATCTGACCGCCGATCTGGCCACCGTGCGCCATGCCATCGAGGTGGTTACCAGCGGTTCGATCTGGGCGCCGCGCCGGCTGCTCTCCAAACTCATCGACCGTCTGCTCTCGGTTCCCGATTCCAGCCTCACCAACGCCAGCCCGCACCTCACCGCCCGGGAGCGCCAAGTCCTGGATTTGCTCCTGCTGGCCCGCTCCAATCGCGAGATCGCCCGCCAACTGGGTATCGAGGAACGAACCGTCAAGGCGCACGTGGGCCGGCTCATGCGCAAGACGGGCGCGGATAACCGGATCGAGCTCTCCATGCGCGCTTTGAACGGCTCCATGGCGTTGGTCAACGGGGTTCCCGACCGCCGCCAGGGCGATCGCCGTCAGGGTGATCGCCGTCAAGGTTCGCAATCGCCGCTGTGATGACCTTTAAGTAACCAAGGCAGATTACTTTAATCCCCACTCCTTCCGTACTCTTGTGCAAAATGGTTTCTTTCCAGAGACTCGTGCCTAGAAACAACGCAGATCTGGGGAAAGGAGTTCCCAGGCAGCATGTCCTCCATGAGGCCTGGGAACTCCTCTTTTTTTGCCTTCAGACACTGATCGTGGCAAAACTCGCCGCGCATCGTGAGCACGAAGAGACGTCAACGGCCCGGTATCTCCTGCGTTACTTAAGTTCATATATCTTCCGTAACCTGCGCAGTGAGCAATATTGCTCTCTTCTCGATCAGCCCTCATTCATAGAATCGCGTTCATAAAACGCAGAACTGGGGAATGGAGTTCCCAGTCGTCTCATCACCCCAACAAGACACTGGGAACTCCGCTTTTTCCCGTTCTGACGTTTCATGTTCATTCGTTGACAATCCTCAAACCTGGCTTTCTTCGCTTTGCGCCGCATCCCTGCGGCCCGGATGCGGCAAAAAAGCACCTCTAGCGATTGTTTTATCATTAAGACAACAGCATGGTTACTTTTAGACACGCAGCTTAAGTACTCTTGTGCTATTTTGGTAATTACCTCAGACTTGGTTTCAGAAACAACGCAGATCTGGGGAAAGGAGTTCCCAGGCGGCATGTCCTCCATGAGGCCTGGGAACTCCTCTTTTTTTCTTCTTTCCGCGGCTCACAGCGGAAAAATGGCTCTGCGCCCTCCCCTTCAGCCCTCCCCAATCCTCATCCATGCATCGAAAAGAGCATGAGTGCGTCCTCCGCTTCGTGAGTGTGGACAAGATGTGCTGGTGCCCGCCATCGGCGCAGCGCGCCATGCGAGTGCTTGCTCGATGTTGTAGGCTGTCTCGGTAGGGTCCGGCGCCGTCAGTGAAATCCGCGTACGGGCCGTGCGGCCTGCCTTGCCTGGACGGCGTTCGATGACGCCGCCTTTCATCGAAAACCAACCATCCGCGCCGGGACGGCTTGCGCGCTGGAAAGGATCAGGATATGAAGAAGACGATTGCCTCCCTCTGCCTCTGTTTCGTGCTCACATGCACCGCCTTTGCAGGCTCCTCACGGGCGGACCTGCAGGCACGCATCGATGCGGCCAAGAACGTGCTCGACGCCATCCTGGGCGCGCCCGACAGCACTGTCCCCATGGACATTCTGGCCCAGGCCACGTGCGTGGCCGTGGTCCCGGGGATGCTGAAGGGCGCCTTCGTGGTCGGCGCCCAGTACGGACAAGGCGTGGTCACCTGCCGCACCGGCCATGGCTGGAGCGCCCCGGTCTTCATTCGCATGGCGGGCGGCTCGTTCGGCTTCCAGATTGGCGGCCAATCCACCGATCTCATTCTCATCGCGGTCAATGAGCGCGGCTTCCAGGATCTGCTGAAGAACAAGTTCAAGATCGGCGGAGACGCTTCGGCCGCGGCCGGCCCGGTGGGCCGCGCCGGCCAAGCCTCCACCGACTGGAAGATGAACGCCGAACTGCTCAGCTACTCGCGCGCCAAGGGCCTCTTCGCCGGAATCGACCTCGATGGCACCAGCGTGAGCCAGAACTCGGAAGACACCGAGCATTACTTTGGGCAGGCACACAGCTTCGAGTCCGTCCTCAAAGGCGATGTGGCCGTTCCCGCGGGTGCGGTCCCATTTGTCCAGGATGTGGCGCATCACTTTGTCGATGCGAAACACCACAAGTAGCGGCCGCGGCTATCGAGACCGAGAAACCGTCCTTCCGGCAAGGGTGCGGGCGTCAGTTCGCATCCATTGCTTTCTTGCCAGGGCCGGGATTGCGTTCGCGGCGGATGCGCAGCATGAGGATGCCGACGACGATCATCCACACGGCCAGGGGAAAGCCGTTGGCGAAGGCCTGGGCGCCCAAGCAGGCTGGGTTGTAAAGGCCGAACATATCGACGTGGTGCACAAACATGGTGGGAACAAAGGCCAGGCAGACGAGGGCGCAGGCGTAGCCGACCCATGCCGACCATTTTGGAAGAACGCCGCTCAACTGCGTGACATAGCCGAGGATGGCCATGAAGAGGGCCATGAGCCAGAGGGCGATGGAGCCGTAGAGGAGCAAGGTGCTCTCGGTCATGGCGCGCATGATGACGCCGTCGGCGGGAGGATCGAAGGCGTCGATGACGATGGAGGCCTGCAGGGAGTCGGCAACGAAGGTGAGGGTGACGTAGACCAGGCCGACGCCGAAGAAGAGGCTGGCGAGCCACTCGTGCTGCGGATTGGCCTGGCGGATGAGGTGGCGGACGCCGGCAAGGAAGATCATGAGAAGGGTGAGGATGATGAGATCGAGGAAGACGCAGCACATGATGTTGGTGGCGTTGCGGGCGGCGTAATCGGGCCACTGGCTCGACGCCGCCAGACCGGCGAAGGGAGTGCGAACGAGGTAAAAGGGGAACTCGACGAAGAAGGTGGCGATGCCGGCCAGGGCACTGATGCCCGCGATGCGGTAGATCTTTTGATCGGTCATGAGCAAGACTCCTATGGAGCCGTTGAGGCGGCGATCAGCGAGCGAATTGCAGAAAGATGGCGGACATCATGGCCAGGTTGCAGGCGGCATGAGCCACCACGGCGCACCACAGGGAGCCGGTCCGCAGCCGGCAGAGAGTCAAGACCGCTCCCAGGCCAGCCAGCAGAATCACGATGAGCGTGCCCGAAACCACCCGCAGATGGAAGCCCGCCGCGTCGCGCCACAGGCCGTGAACGTGCAGAAGATGAAGCAGGCCGTAGGTCAAGCCGTTCACCAGGGTGGCAATCGCCGCATTCCAACGCAACGTGAACGACTGCTGGATCAGCCCGCGAAAGAGGAACTCCTCGCCGATGGGCGTGAAGCTCATGGTCGATAGTGTGATGACGGCAAAAGCGGCCGCGGGAGACATCGCGGCAAGCATCTGCTTGAGTTGGAAGCTGTCGCGAATGCTGACGCACCAGTTGTCGGGCGAGTCGCCGTAGAGGGCCATCCCGATCCAAAAAATCAAGAGACCGCACGCCGCCCCGGCCACGCAGCAGAGTACCAGCGCCCCCGGCGTAATGCCCTGTCTGCGCAGGCCGATATCGCGGCGGCCCTGGCGCGTCAGGAAAATGAACGGCAGGGCCCACATCACCAGGATATGGAGCAGGAACAGAATCCGGGCCTGCGGGGGACCAAATGCGGAATAGAAGCGGGCGGCGGCCAGGATAGCCAGCACCAGCAGCGAGAGCAGCCAGGGAGCCACAGGAATGCCGCTCCAGGGAACGCGGCTCCAGATGGGGCGGAGGAAGCAGGATGGATGGGGAGCTTCGGAATTCATGAAGGGACGGTCCTTTGGCCGCAGAAAATTTCTGCAAGGTGATCTTCTGTGCGGCCGGCGTGCCAGTCTGTGCGTGGAATCACGGGGCGGCGTTCGCAGGGCGCAGCGGGAGGCTGCCGCTCGGGAGGCTAAACTGATCTTTGCCTTCAACGATGCGGGAATACCCGATGCGGGAGAACTTGGAGTATTGGCTGGCGGTGGCCGTCGCGCGCAGCCTGGGACGCATTCCGCGTCCGCTGGCGCGCTGGCTGGCCGGCATTCTGGCCTTCGCCGTCTATTGGGCGTTTGGCCGGCTCCGCCGGGTCGGCGAGCGGAACCTGGCCCTCGCCTTCCCCGAACTCTCCTCGAAAACAAGACGAGCGGAGCTCCGCGGCGTTTACCGCCATCTCGGCTGGCAACTGGTCGAGTTCTGCCGCATGGCCCGCTACACCGCCGAAAACACCCGCGACTGGATTCGCACCGAAGGTCTCGACCACTATCTCGCCGCCCAGGCGCGGGGCAAAGGCGTGCTCGTTCTCACCGGCCACCTGGGCGCGTGGGAGCTCTCCAGCTTTTACCACTCGCTGATGGGCCATCCCATGGGCATGCTCATCCGGCGGCTCGACAACCGCCGGCTCGACGATTTCGTGAATGCTATTCGCTGCCTCCACGGCAACCACGTGCTCCACAAGGACGACTTCGGCCGCGGCCTGTTGACCGCCATGCGCGCCGGAGAGACGGTCGGCATTCTGATGGATACGAATATGACCCCGCCGCAGGGCGTCTTTGTGAGCTTCTTCGGCATCGAGGCCTGCACGGGCTCGGGCCTGCCCCACGTGGCCCTCAAGACCGGCGCGGCCGTGCTGCCGGGCTTCATGCTCTGGGAGCCAAAGGAAGGCCGCTACGTCCTCCATTTCGGCCCCGAACTCATCTTCACCCGTTCCGGCGATAAGCAAGCCGATCTTCTGGCTGCGACCCGGCAGTGCACCCAGGCGATCGAGTCCTGGATTCGGCGCTACCCTGATCAGTGGCTCTGGATTCATCGCCGCTGGAAGACGAGGCCGGCCGGCGAACCGGGGCTCTACTGAGGCTGCGCATCCGAGGAGAAACCTATGAAGTTGGGAGAGCTGATCGAGGTGCTGGGCGGCAAGCTGGTGCAGGGCAGCCCGGAGATCATCGTCGCCGGCGTGGACGATTCTGAGCGGGCCAATGGACTAGACCTGGTATTCGCCGAGGATGCGGCCTCTGCCGCCAACGCCCTGAGAGGTGCTGCCGCGGCTGTCGTAGTCAAACCGGGGTGTGTCGCGAACTACTCCGAAGAGCCAAGCATGGGAATCGTTGAGACTGACCAGCCGCGCCTCTGGTTTGCCCGCGCTGCAAAGCTGCTTACCCTACCGCACACCCCTACCGGCGTCCATCCCACGACAGTAATTGGCTCCCACGTCGAATTTGGCGAGAACATCAGCATAGGTCCCGGCGTGGTGATTGAAGACGGAACCCGCATCGGCAAAGGCTCCCGCATCGAAGCCGGGGCGGTCATTGGCCAGGGAGCGAGCATCGGAGAGAACTGCCATATCTATCCCCGCGTCACCCTCTATTCCGGAACCACTCTTGGCAACCGGGTCGTGGTCCACGCCGGCGCAGTCCTCGGCGCGGACGGTTTCGGCTATGTTCGCGATTCGGCCACAGGGGCTTATACGCAATTTCCCCAGCAGGGCACGCTGGTCGTCGAGGACGACGTCGAGATCGGCGCCAACTCCACCGTCGATCGCGGCGCCCTTGCCGAGACCCGCATCCGAAGAGGAACCAAGATCGACAACCTGGTCCACATCGGCCACAACTGCGATATCGGCGAAGATGCGATCGTTGTCGCACTGACCGGCATCTCCGGTTCCTCGACGGTGGGCAAGGGCGCGGTCATCGCCGGCCAGGTGGGGATCGGCGACCACGCGCACATCGGTCCCGGCGTCATCCTCGGCGGCCAGGCCGGCGTCCTCAGCGGCAAAACCGTCACCAACGAAGGCCTCGGCGTGAAGCCAGGAACCGTTCTCTGGGGCACGCCGGCGCGGCCGCTCACCCAGGTCCTGCGCGAGATCGCCGTGCTCGGCCGACTGGCAAAGGGCTCCCGCAAGTCCCCCGGCAAAGCCGCGAATCAAGGCCCGGCGCCGGATAAGGACTAGCGCCGATGGCCATCGTCGTCGTAGGCGGCAGCCACCGCGGCGCAGGCAAAACCGCGTTGGTCTGCGGACTGATCGCCGCTCTGCCTGAGTTCCGCTGGATGGCGGTCAAGATCACTACGCATGGCCACGGCAGGCACGAAAAGATTTGGGAAGAGACCAAGCCGGGACAGGGAACCGACACCGCGCGCTATCTGGCGGCCGGAGCAGAACGCGCCTTGTTGATGACGGCTTCTTCGCGCGATTTGCCGGAACTGCTCAGCGAGCTATGGCGGATGGTGGGGCCGAGAGCGAAGGTTCTCTTCGAGTCGAATCGAGTTCTTGAGCAGCTGCGGCCCGATCTCTGTCTGGTCGTTCACTCCAGCCTTGATTGCGCCGAGCCCAAGCCCTCTTTCAGCCAAGCTCTTCGCCATGCGGATGCGGTGGTGGCGCTTGCAGGCGCGGACCGGGTGCTTGAGCAGGATGAGGAGTCGAAGCCCATCTTCCATCTTGCGGCCCTGGAGCGCGTCTCCCCGGAGATGCTGGCCTGGCTTCGCCTGAGGCTCCCCCCGGTGCAGAGTTCCTGAGCAGAATAGCCAGTCCCCGGGCCCCGTCCAGGCCGCTTTCAACCAGCAGGCTGTGGGCCATCGACAGGAACTCCGGATGATGCTCGAAATGCTTGCTTGCCGCCTGCACGGTGTGGACCGCATGGAAGCTTGAAAAAGCCTCGCGATGGAATCCGGCCACGCCGATCAGCAGCCCCTTCATCAGCGCGAACTGTGCCGTCAGCAGGGCATACTCGCGCGTCAAGGAGGGCTCTGCGCCCGGCCGCATGCCTTCCCGCCCAAACGGGAACTGGCCGCGGAAGATGGTGTTGATCAGGTAGTTCTCCACGATGTGCGGAGAGCGGCGCATGAATGGCTCGTAGTAGCGGTCGTGCGCCGCCGCATAATGGGCCGCCAGACTCTCCAGGGTCGCGCCCGGCCCATTGCCGATGCCCGCGCTAAAGGCCGCGGCGCACTCTTCAAACCGTGCGCCCACATTGGCGCGGTGCAGCATCATGCCGGCCAGCCGCAGGACCGCATCCAACTGCGCCGCGTTGTCCAGGGGAAGGGACTCCATGGCTGCGCGCAACCCACCGGAGGCAACCGAGGCTTCAAAGTCGCCAAGAAACGCGGGAACGCTTCGCTTCAGTTCGCCCTTGGCGATCGAATTCAGACGCTTGCAAAAAACGCCGAGCAGAAACAGCCTCTGCCAAAGCAGGTAGGCGCGATTCCGGACCAGCGTCACTGCCATCTCCCGGATGGTCCAGAACCAGGGCAAAAGCGGCTGTCCGCCTTCGCCCCATGCGGACGAACCCAGCGGGGCGCCGTTTTCAGGCTGCGCGACCGGCGTTTGTCGGTTTCCACCGGCTCTTGCCGCCGGTCTTTCAACCGGCGCCAGCAGGTCCGGCGACAACAACACCAGCCGCGCCGCCTCCGGGCAGGAGAGCGCCAGCACCCTTTCCTCCACTCCCTCGACCGCATACACGATACGCGGGTAGGTGGTGCAGGCGCGCGAGAGAAACTCCTCGCCCAACTCCGCGTGAATGCGGCAGAGCCGGTCCTCGGAGAGCAGCGGGCACTGTTTGGCCGCGTTCATCTGGATGGTGGCGAAGGAACCCGGCCCAGGTCCACCCGGCCGATCGAATCCACTTGCCCCGTTTGCCAGGTCTGCGCATCTGCCGCCCTCCTTAGCCGGAGCCGGCTGGATGCTGGCAACAATCTGCGCGCGCAAGGGGCTGGCGGGGAGGTTCAGGTAGCTTGCAAAAGTATCCCGGTCGATGGGCACGTTCCAGCCCTGGCAGCAGGTGTCCTCGCAAGCAGAACCGATGCAGCGAAAGCTCTCAGCGTATTGCGGGCGGATCTGTTTGCTCTGAGACAAGCGGCGCTCCTGCCAGCGGCCAACACGCGGCTGCTGCGTTCTGGAATGAAATGTGTCCAGAAACGATGCAAAAGGGAGGCCATTTCTAATGGTTCGTCATTGGAGAGTTTTCAGAAAGGCCGCGGCGCCCGCAAGTGCCACACGATGAGCGCGCGATGCGAGGGACTTCCGCCACCGACAACCGACAACGGAGAACGGAGAACTGGGAACTGTTCTCAAAACGGTTTCTCCGTCAAGAACGGCTCCGCCTTCAGCGTCCCGTCGCGCTGTTTCACCAGCATCTGCACCTTGCCCTCGGCCGTGTCCAGCTCCTGCTTGCAGGCCGCCGACAGCCCCACGCCCTCCTCGAAGAGCTTGAGTGAATCTTCCAGGGCAAGGTCGCCCTTCTCCAGTTGATCCACGATGGTTTCCAGCTTCTTGAGCGATTCTTCAAACGAGGGCATAACGGTTTCTCCGAAACATCTGTGGGGGCATCGGCATACGCTCCGCATCCCTGGGGAAAAGCGCGGCCCGGCTCGAGCGGCAAAGCATCCGGCAGAGACCATGCGCATCGGCCAGAGATACAATCCCCGCCGGCGTCATCTGCTTCAGTTTAACCCGCACCGGCACTGCCCCCGATGCCGGCGGGGCATCTTCATCTGCAAAGGCGGGTCCCCCGCCTCATCGGAAGCGCTGAGCGGGTTTGGATCGTCAGACCCGATTCGCGTGCGGAGCGCACCGCAAGCGCGGCTGGGCCTATTGGGTTAAACTCCCCAAGGAGACGCTACCATGAAAACCGGCTTCTCTCGGCGAATGGGACCCATTGCGGCTATTCTCCTCTTCGCACTTCTCTCTCCCTATCCTCGGATGGCCGCGCAGTTCGGCTCTTCCCCGGTAGCTCCGGGAAGCGCGCTTGCCATCCCGGCGGCCCAGGTGATCGCACCCGAGGTGCTGCTCCATTGGTTGCAGACTGCCGGAGCCGCCAAGCCCCTGCTCCTCCAGGTCGGGTCGCATGTGCTCTTCGCCGAAGCGCACATCCCCGGATCGGAATACGCGGGGCCGGCTTCGCAGCCGGCCGGGCTCCAGTTGCTGGAAAACCGGGTGAACCCGCTCGCGCGCAACAAGCCCATTGTGCTCTATTGCGGATGTTGTCCCTGGAATCGTTGTCCGAATCTGGGGCCCGCATTCGGCAAACTGCGCCAGATGGGCTTTACCGACGTAAAGGTCCTCTACCTGGCCGACAACTTCGGTGCGGATTGGGCCGATAAGGGCTATCCGGTTGAACAGGGCCGATAGTATCGATCCCAGCGTCCGGTGGAAGCGCAAGGGCACGACCGAGGGCTCAATGCTCCTGATTCCGGTTGTGTGCCTGTGGATGGGCGTAAGCTCCGCCCAGTCCCCGGTCGCGGCCAGCCCCCTGCTTCACCAGCAGGCGCCGGAGTTTGCGCGTCCCGATCTGCGCCATCGCACTCTGGATCTCCATGCCTACCGGGGAGAGGTTGTGCTGCTTGATTTCTGGGCCACCTGGTGCGCCCCCTGCGTGGTGGAGATGCCGCGATTCGTGGCCTGGCAAAAGCTGTACGGCCCGCGCGGCCTGCGGATTGTCGGCATCTCCATGGACGACGATCCTAGAGCGGCGCGCCACCTCGTCAACAAGCTAAAGTTGAATTTCCCGGTGGCCATGGGCGACGAGAAGCTCGGACAATTGTTCGGTGGAGTTCTCGGGCTCCCGCTGGTCTTTCTCATCGACGCGCAGGGTAAGATCCAGGCTGAGTTCCGAGGGGAGACCGACTTGAACTCGATCGAAGAGCGGTTCAAGCCCCTTCTTCGTCCTTGAGCGGTGGAACGCGAACCATGCTCCATGAGCACAGAGACACCGCGCGCCGGGAAAGATACCGGCGCGCATGAGCCCTTGTTCGCCTATGCCTTTATGCGGGCTTCGGCAGCACGCTGGCGATGACCTCGGCGGCGGCGGCATAGCGTCCAAAGTGCGCGCTCACCTGGATGCCCTCGACCAGCGGGCGCACCGCCTCCAGCATCTGCTGCGCAATCAGGATGCCTTCCCGCCGCGCGGCATCCTGCGTATCGCACTGCGCCATGCGCAGCATGATCTCCTCGGGCATGGACACGCGCAGATCGTTCTTCATGAACTCGGCATTGCGCAGGCTGGTCAGCGGCCAGATCCCGGCGATCACCGGGATGCGGTGCGCCTCGATCCGCTTGAGGAAGTGCTCCAGCAGGCGCAGGTCGAAGACCGGCTGGGTGATGACGTACTCCGCGCCCGCCTCGACCTTGTAGGCAAAGCGGCGCAACTCTTGTTCGATGTCGGGGACGCCGGGGTTGGCGGCGACGCCGATGGTGAAGTTGGTGCTCACGCCAATGGAATTGGCGCCGATGTCCAGCCCATGGTTCAGCCGCCTGACGATGTTGACCAGACCGATGGAATCGACGTCAAACACCGAGGTAGCGTCGGGATAATTGCCCAGCTTGGGGGGATCGCCGGTGAGGCAGAGGATATTGTGCAGCCCAATCGACGAGGCCCCCAGCAGGTCCGACTGAATGGAAAGGATGTTGCGATCGCGGCAGGTGTAATGAAGGATGGTTTCAATGCCGGTGTGTTGCTGAATCTGGATGCACAGGCTCTGCGCGCTCATGCGCGCCGAAGCCCGCGGCGCGTCGGGCACGTCGATGGCGTGAACGCCCAGTTTGGCCAGCAGCCTGGCACCCTCGATCTCCTGCGAGCAGTCGATGCCGCGCGGGGGAACGATCTCGACCAAGGTTACGAATCGACCCTCCGCCAGCAAAGCCCCGATGCGGGAGCGCGCCCCCAGAGGCACTGGCGGCGTCTCGCTGGTCAGCGCCGGAACCGCCCCGGAAACCTCGACGCGCGCCTGCGCATCGATAGCCCGCATCGCCGAACGCATGGCCCGGATGTGATTCGGGGTGGTGCCGCAGCAGCCGCCCACAATCTGAACTCCGGCGGCGATGGCCTTGCGCGCAAAGCTGGCCATGTACTCCGGCGAGCACAAATAGATGTTGCGCCCCTCGACCGCCCGCGGCATGCCCGCGTTGGGCATCGCCGCCAGCGGCAATTGAGTAGCCGCGCGCATGGCTTCAATCGCGGTCAGCACCGTGGCCGGACCGGTGGAGCAGTTCACTCCGATTGCCCCCGCGCCCCACTCGGTGAGCAACGCCGCGGCCTGCGCCGGCGAGGAGCCGTCCAGACAGTTGCTCTCGTCGTCCACCGTCACCATGACCAGCACCGGCAACTCCGGCGCGGTGGCCCGGGCCGCTTCCAGAGCCTCGCGCGCCTCATTCAGCGCGGGCATGGTTTCGATAATCAGGAGGTCCACGCCGGCCTCCGCCAGCGCCCCAATCTGCTCCGCAAAGGCTGCGCGCGCTTCGTCCAGGCCGGTCTTGCCCAACGGCTCCAGGCGGACCCCAAGCGGGCCCACCGAACCGGCTACCCACGCTTCGCCGCCCTGTTTGTCTTTGAGGCGCTGCACCGCCTGGCGGGCCAGCCGCACCCCGGCCACGTTGATCTCGGCCACCTTCCCCGCCAATCCATGCCGGCCCAGCCGCATGCGGTTGGCGCCAAAGGTGTTGGTTTCCAATATCTCCGCGCCCGCCTGCAGATACTCCTCGTGGATCGAAAGAACCAGGCCGGGGTCGGAGAGGTTCAACTCGTCGTAACACCGGTTGATGAAGATGCCGCGGGCGTAAACAACTGTGCCCATGGCGCCATCCGCGAGCACGGGACGATCGGCGAAGATGTCGGAGAATTGCGCCATTCTCTTGCCATGCTAAGCCAAACCGACCCCGCGTGTCAGCCGGGCGGTCTGCTTTGTTATACTTCGGTAGTCATCAGCCGTGCAGGAACCGGTTCCAGGCTCCGGAAAGTTCGTCCCTCCGGGGTGAAACTATGAGCCTGCTGCGATCTTCGCGATCGACCGGGTACCGCCACCGTTTTGTTCACGCCGCGGCCCCGGCCGCGGACATTATATGCGGCGCACTCCGCGCTTTCCGTCGAGGTAAGGAATTTTGAAGAACAGCAGTCTTGGTATGAGCGCCGCCGCGGCCCTGGTGGTTGCAACCGCGCTGGCAGGTTGCGGCGGAACCACCTATTTTGCGGGGCGCGTTCTCCCTCCCAGCGGATTGGTGAACCGCGTCATGATCGCCATCCAGAACTCCAGCTCCTTCACCAAGGGCGCGCTGCAGATTGTTGACGCCTACTACGATACCCGCTCCAGCGCCAACGACAAGACCGCGTTGTTTAGCATCGCCGGTTATGCGGGGGCTCTGCCCGTCTCCATCCAGAACATGCCCGAGCAGCAGTTGGGCGCGGTCTACGGCTCCGGCGACGGCAGCCTCGCCCTCATCGACTACTCCAAAGAGAGCAACAGCAACTCGGTGTCCGGCCTCAATGGCCTCTCCTCCAGCGTCTTTATCACCCGCAACCAGGCTTACGCATTCGCCGCCAGCCAGGCGTCCCATGTGCTCACGGTGGTCGACCGCTCGAACGCTGCGTCATACCCGCTCAGTCTTCCCGGCATTTACCGCGTCAGCGTGAACCCCGGCGGCTCCATGGCGCTGGCCTTCGTTGAGAACTCCAACTACATCTACTATCCCCGCCAACTGACGCCCGCACAGCTCATCGCTTTCTCCGGGGGGCCAGCCACATGGCCCAAGGCCGCAGTCGACTGCGAGCCCCAGAACGCGCCCCTGTGGTGCCTGTTTCAGGCGCAGAGCCCCGACCATGTGGACGCTACGGGCAACGCCTACGGCGCCCCGCTCGAATTTGACCGGCCCGTCAAAGCCGTCTTCTCCGCCGATGGCGGGACCGCCTACATCCTCAACTGCGGTCCGGAGTGCGGCGGCTCCAATGCGTCGGTCTCCCAGTTGCCGGTCGCACCCATGATTTTCATCGTGAATCAGCAATCCGGAGTCCTGCCCACCGCCGGCAAGATCCCCACCATCGCCATTCCCGGAGGCGCCAGCAACGCTTTGGTCGATACCTCCACCCTCTACGTCGTGGGCCAGCAGCCGCAGCAGATTCAAGGACAAACCCTGTTTGCCGGAAACCTGACCGTCGTCAACCTTGCCACGAACCAGGCCGGCAGCCCCATCTCCATCAGCGACGGAGCCCCCGGCGCCGTCAGCCGCATGTTGCTGGCCGACGACAACACCTTGTGGATCGGCATGACCAAGTGCACCAACGGCGTCCGCTACGCCACCGGCCAGCCTTACGGATGCCTGACCATGTTCAACACCGCTACGAACGCCGTCACAATGCTGGAGCCGTATATCGGCGACGCCACCGGCATTGCCGGGGTAACCGGCCTGCACAAGATCTACACGGCCGAAGGCGGGCAGGTGTATATCTACTCGACCGTTGACGGAACGGCAATCGACAACCAATTCGTGACCGTCACCGGCACGGCCTACGACGTGGCCTATATGGACGGCCTCACCGACGGCAACAACACTGTCTACTGACAAGATGGCCGCCGATTCCGCCGTTCTTCCTCCAACGGCCCCCATAGCCGACATCCTGGCCATCGCCGCCCATCGCGACGACGTGGAGCAGACCTGCGGCGGAACCCTGCTCCGCATGGCCTCGCGCGGCCTCCGCACCGCCATTCTCGACCTGACCCAGGGTGAGGCCGGAACCCGAGGCAGCGCCGAAGACCGTGCCGGGGAAGCCTCCGAAGCTGCCCGCATCCTCGGCGCCGGTTGGCGTCAGGCGCTCGACCTGCCGGACGGCGCCGTGGAAAACACCCTTGAGAACCGCATCAAGATCGTGCGCGTGCTGCGCCAGCTCCGTCCCCGCGTAGTCATCCTGCCCTATTGGCAGGCCCGCCATCCCGATCACGCCAAGACCGCCATCCTCGGCTACGAAGCCTGTTTCCTCTCCGGCCTCGCCAAGGTGGAGACAGAATCAGCCCCATTCCGTCCTTTCAAAATCGTCTACGCAAGCCTCTACGCCGACGTCCGCCCCAGCTTCGTCGTGGACATCGCGCCCTTCATCGAGCAGCGCCTCGCCGCCCTGATGGCCTACCGCTCGCAATATGCCAACCAGCAGGCCGGCGGCGGCCTCTTCGTCCCCGAAGAGGAGATTCGCGAGCGCACCTTTGCCGAAGCCCGTCACTACGGCCTCCTTGCCGGCGTCCGCTACGGCGAGCCCTTCGTGCAAAAGGAAGTGGGCCTGGTCGACGACCTCACCCTCGTGCCCGTTCAGTCCATTTGAACGCTTCGTCCCACCATCGATTTGGGCGCCCATCCGGGAGCCCTTTGGGCGCCGCGTTCTTGTTTTTGCGGCAAGGGTGGGAGCGGCGAGCCGCGAACGCTTTTGAAGGGCGCAGCTCCGCCTACAGCCTTGCCTGCCAGCGCCGGGAAACGCGCAGCGACCTGCGAATTGCCCAGGTTGTGAACAGCAGGGTCAGGCTGCCCGCTGTCAGCGCCAGCGGGATGTACCACCAGCCCAGAACCTCGTGCATGTGAGACTCGGGCGGAGGGAACTGCACACCGAAGGACGCGAACTGCCGGTCGTGGAACCACATGCCGGTGTTTGCAGGCAATATGGGTTTGACCAGTGCCGTCAAGACCAGGCCGCCGCCCAATGCGTATCCAAACACAGCCAGAAAGAACACAAGGATGCCGGATGCGCCCTTTGTAGCCAGGCGCAGCGCCCCCCGCAACAGCACCAGGGGCGAAATGCTACGGCTTGCCTTGCCGATCAGCAATCCATCGCGATACTGGGAGGCGAGACTCTTTGCCGGGCCCAGCCGGGCCACGACGGTCCCCAGCGAAGCACCGGATTGTTCCGCCGCATCGCGCACGTGCGCCTCGATTTCGCGCACGATCTCTTCCCGCTCGGCGATGGTGAGGGGGCCGAGGTGCAAACGGAGGGCGTCCAGGTAGTTGTCGATCTCGAATTCAGCAGTCATTGCGGGTTCTCCTCGTGTTTCAGTTCCGGTATCGCTGCAGACAGGTCTTGGTCCGTGGGGTAGAGTACAGGTTCAAGAAGGCGGCTGAGGCCGCGGGAAAAGCCCACCCACGCCTGGGCCATCAAACCAAGGCGCTCACGTCCAGCTTCGGTGAGGGAGTAGTACTTTCTGGGGTGCCCGGCCTCCGCTTCAACCCACTCGGAGGTGAGCAAACCCTCGGCCTTGAGCCGGTTCAGGATGGGGTAAATGGTGCCCTCGGCAAGCGCCAGCGCGGAGTGATTCTCCAGAAAGCGAATGATTTCAAGCCCGTACAGCCGTCCCCGCCACAGGCTGGCCAGAGCAGCCATCTCCACCGCGCCTTTACGCAGTTGCGCCTCCCAGCGGTCGGGCTGGTCGCCCCCGGATGGCTGCGCTCTCAACTTCGCCATAGCCTAATACCTCGCATAGCAATATATTGTGCCATGGAAGATTTTTTGTCAAGCACGATTCGAATTCTTTTCCTGTCCGTCTGCGCAGAATGTTCAGACTATAAAGAATACTTATCCAGAATCAAAACGCAATAACTTTGCTTTATGTCTCCGCTCCGCCGACACTGGGAGCCGAGGCATCCGATGACCCAGACCTGGGACCCCGAAACCTACGGCCAGAACGCCGCTTTCGTGCACGAACTGGCCGGCGGCGTGCTCGAATGGTTGGAGCCCAAAGCCGCCGAATATATCCTCGACATCGGCTGCGGCGACGGCCAGCTCACGCAGCGCATCGCCGCCACAGGCGCCAGCGTAGTGGGCGTGGATACTTCTCCGGAGATGGTGATGGCGGCCCGCTCGCGCGGCATGGCGGCCGATGTGGCCAGCGCGGAGGCCCTGCCATTCATGCGCAAGGAATTCGACGCCGTCTTCTCCAACGCTACCCTTCACTGGGTCCGCGATCAGGACGCCATGATGTCCCAGGTCCACCGCATCCTCAAGCCCGGCGGCCGTTTTGTGGCCGAGATGGGCGGCCACGGCAACGTCGCGGCCATTCGCGCCGGTCTCACGGCCGTTCTCGCGCGTCACGGCCTCGACGGCCGCGAGGATGGCGTGAACTACTACCCCACGCCCGAGGCCTACACCCGCCGCCTGGAGCGCCACGGCTTTCGCGTTCCCCGGATGGCGCTCATTCCGCGTCCCACGCCACTCCCTGAAAGCGGGATGACCGGCTGGCTCAAGACCTTCCGCCGCGGCGTGCTCGACACCTTGCCGCCGGAGCTACGCGAAACCGTCGTCAGTGAAACAGCGGAGCTGCTCGCGCCCGTCCTCCGCGGCGAAGACGGCAACTGGACCGCCGACTACGTCCGCCTTCGCTTCCTCGCCACGGCTTAACGGGTGAACAGCATGTGCCCGCCCACGCCGATCAAGGTCATGGCAAAGATGCGGCGCAGCCAGAGGTCGGAGATGTGATGCGCACCCACCGCCCCCAGGTATCCGCCCACCAGAAACCCCGCCGCCAGAAGCGCCGCCACGCGAACGTCGGCATTGCCCTTGCGGTAGTACTCCAGGAAGGCAAACAGGCCCACCGGCAACAGCAGCGCGCCCAGCGAAGTTCCCTGCGCCTTGTGCTGATCCATCCCCAGCAGCCACACCAGCGCCGGAACAAAGAGAATCCCGCCGCCGATGCCCACCACGCCGGACACCATGCCGACGACCAGCCCAACCAGCAGAATCACCCAGGTCATGCAAGTCTCCTCGCCGTGCACCGCAATAAAAGCCGTGCCTGCGCATCCAGCGTAAACCATCGGGAGGACGGGATGATTTGGGCTGTTCCCGGCAAGAAGCGGACTGCCCGCATAACTTGTCTCATTAGGGGAGACGGGCTGGTTACCAGAGCGCGGCAGGGGCCGCGGAGGAGGGGAGAACTGCCTTGGCAACCAAAGAGCCGTGATTTGCCAATCCGGTCTTTTCAGGATCGCTGCAAAATCAGTAGCGTGAATCCCGCAGGTCGTAGTACAGTCAATCCAGTCGCGCCAACGAGGTTACCCGATTGATTAAGCAGGACATCGTCCATCATGTAATCGAGCGCACGGGGCTTCCACGAAGCAAGGCGGAAGCCGCGGTGGATACGGTTTTCGAGGGTCTGAAGCAGGCTCTGGCCACCGGCGAGCGCATCGAACTGCGCGGATTTGGGGTCTTCAGCGTCCGCGCCCGCAAGACCGGCATAGGCCGCAATCCGCGAACCGGCACCGAGGTCAACATCACCCCCGGCAAAGCAGTGCGCTTCAAACCGGGCAAGGAACTGCATGCGCTGGATACGGGCGGCGGGTCGCACAGTTGAAGGCGCGACGCCCCGGATGACAGCTTTTGCCTCGCGCAGACGGGTTCATGCGGCTCAGGGCATCCGGACCCTGTCTGTTCGTGGACAGGCCCGGTGACGACATCCCCGCCCGCCCTGCCCAGAGGAGTCCGGTGCGTTCTTTCTTCCGGGAATACTGCCTTCCCCTGTTGCTGCTCGCGACCAGCGTGGTGACCACCACCGCAGCCGGGGTCCGGTTCATGCAGAACTTTGTGGAGCGGATGCCGCCGGTGGTCCGGGAGAGCGACCTGTGGCCATGGGGGTGGCTTGCCGGCCATCCTGAAATGCTCAAAGAGGGCTGGGTCTTTTCCCTGTCGCTGCTGGGGATTCTTCTGATCCACGAGTTCGGGCACTATTTCGCCTGCCGCCGGCATCGCATCCGGGTGACGCTGCCGTGGGTGCTTCCCGCTCCCACGCTCAGCGGCACGTTGGGCGCAGTGATCCAGATACGATCGCGGATTCCCGGCCGCAACGCGCTCATGGATGTGGGCATCTACGGGCCGCTGGCCGGATATGCAGCTTCCGCGCTGGCGGTGGCGGCGGGCTACGCGCTCAGCGTTCCCGCTCGCGCCAACGTGGCGGGCGCCACGATCCGCTTCGGCGGCGAACCGCTGACGATCCGCCTGCTGCACGCGCTGGTGGCGCACTGGAATCCCGCGCTGCCCAACTTTGCCGCCATCGCGCCCCATCCGATCCTGGTGGCCGGCTGGATCGGCCTGTTCTTCACCGCGCTGAACCTGATACCCGGCGGCCAGCTCGACGGCGGACACATCCTGTATGCCATTTCCCCGCGGCTGCACCGGGCGATCACCAGGTTCCTGCCCTGGCTGTTGCTTCTGGCCGGGACCTTCTACTGGGCGGGTTGGATGGTGTGGGGCCTGATCCTGCTGATCCCGGCCATGCGGCATCCCAGCGTTCCTTCCGAGCCAAAGCTGAGTCGGGGCCGGATGGTGCTGGGAGCGATCGGAATGGTGCTGTTGCTGCTTACGTTTACGCCGACGCCGTTTTCCGGCAGCTCGCTGCTGAACTTGCTGGATGTTGACATGGTGCGCTGGGCGCATTAGGGACGAGCGAGCCGCCGGGTCAGCGACGGGGTGGCCGGCCTCGATCGACTGCGCGGCGGCGGGACTTCTTCCGGCGATATAGGCATTCGTGTTATAGGTTGCGAAGGCTGGACAGAAAACGCATGAAAAAGCTTCCCCTGCTGCTTTTGCTGCTTGGACCGGTCTTGTGCGGAGTGGCGTGCGCGCAAAGCTTCGACCTGACGGGCGGGCGCTTGCCGTTGGCATCGCTGGACGGGCCGTGGCGCTTCCACACCGGCGACAATCCTGCGTGGGCTAAACCAAACTTCGACGATTCCGGCTGGGCGTTGCTGCGCTCGGACCAGGACTGGTCACGCCAGGGGTATAGGGACTATGGCGGAATGGCCTGGTACCGGTTCCAGGTAACGGTTCCAGCGGGGCTGGACCATGTTTCGCTTTATCTGCCGCACATCATGACTTGCTATGAGGTCTATGCCGATGGACAGATCATCGGGACCTATGGGAAGATGCGGCCCCCCGTTTATTTCTATGAGGGCGGAGGCCGGTTTCAGGTCTATCCTCTACCCGCCGGGAAACATGCCGAGGAGAAGGTGGAGATTGCCTTGCGCGTGTGGCACGATCCGCTGATTGCCACCTATTTTGGCGGCGGGCCCCAATACGGCGGGGGCCTTATCGGCGACAGCCAACTGGTGGGCCGGCGCAAGACTCTGGACACGGCCGCGCTGCATTGGTATTGGACCAGCGACCAAACGCTCGCCTTGCTGGAGACGCTGGCCGGACTCGGATCGTTGGCCTTGTTTGCGCTGCGGCGCAAAGAAAGGGAATATCTCTGGTTCGGCCTGACGATGCTTCTGAGCTCGATCGGCTCGTGGATCTTCGTTTGCACCGCCAGCTATGTGTACAACGTCAGCCTGGAGGAGACCGCTGAGTCGATTGTGGGGTCCGGCGCGGTTCTTGCCTCCATCGCGTTCTACCGGGCACTGCTGCAGCCAGGCCGCACCCTGCTGCTCAAGCTGGCCGTGGCCTCGGTTCTGGCGCAGCCGTTGATCACAGTTCTGGCCGAGTTGCCGCATGCGCTTGTCAGTGTCTGGCTCGATAATCTGCTTTCCGCTCTTTTTGCGCTTCCCGTCCTGGCCTGGATCGTCTCCGTGGTGGTTGCGCGGGCGTGGAAGAACTCGGTGGATGCGCGCCTGCTGGCGGCGCCGGTGATCCTGAGTTCGGGGGCAAGCCTGGTATCGAGCGCGGGATGGATCACCTATACGCTGGGTTGGCAACACAACTTCGGCGGCCAGGTCGTGCTCCTGCGAAATCCGCTGGGCATCACTCTCTCGCAAGCAACCAATGGGCTCTTCCTGCTGGCGGTCTTTGCCATCCTGATCCTTCGCTTCACCCGGACGCGAAGCCAGGAAGAACGATTTGCGAGCGAGGTGCGGGCGGCGCGGAATATGCAGCAGTACCTGATTCCGGAGCAACTGCCGGAAACGCCGGGGCTCAACATCGAAAGCGAATACCGGCCGGCGCTGGAGGTGGGCGGGGATTTCTTTCAAGTGCTTCCCAATGCGGGGGATGGCAGCGCCCTGATTGTGGTGGGGGATGTGGCCGGTCACGGGATGGAGGCGGGCATGCTGGCTACGCTGATTGTGGGCGCGATCCAGACAGCCGCCGCATTGACTTGCGATCCGGAGCGCATCCTTTCCCTCTTGAACGAGCGAATCCATGGACGCGGTTTGGCCACCTGCCTGGCGATGCGCATCGAGAAGGATGGGACCGCGGCGCTGGCCAATGCGGGACATCTGCCGCCTTACCTGAACGGGCAGGAGATGCCGATGGAGGGCTCGTTGCCGCTGGGGGCGGGGCTGGGAACGGTCTTCCCGGTTTTGCGCTTCAGGCTGGGCGAGACAGACTCGCTGATGCTGATGACCGACGGCATTGCCGAGGCGCAGGATGCCCAGCGGCGGCTCTTCGGCTTCGAGCGGATCGGGGAAATGGTGCGCAAGGGCGTGGCTGCCGCGGCGCTGGCGGCGGCGGCGCAGGATTTCGGGCAGGAAGACGATATCACCGTGCTCACAGTGGCGCGAATGGCGGCTCTCGAATTCACATAAGGCGCAGCGCATCGACGTCAACGATGAGATTGCGGCGAGGGATGGCAGCCTCATTGGCGTGGGCCAGCATGCCGCGCAGGGCAGCGTTGAGGACCTTGCGGGAGGTTGCTTTCAAAATCAGATGAAAGCGGTAGGTGCCCTTGATGCGGGCAATGGGCGCGGTGCAGGGGCCGAGGACGCGCACAGCTCCGCTGTTCTGGTTTTGGACGAAATACTTACCCAGGATGGCGGACCAGGCGGCGGCTTCTTCTAGCTTTTGCGATTGCACCAGCACGTTGGCCAGGACGCCGAAGGGCGGGTAGTGCATCCAGCGGCGGTATTTGAGCTCGCGCTCGACGAAAGCGGCGTAGTCGTGGTGGCTGGCGGCCAGGATGGCGTAGTGGTCGGGGTAGTAGGTCTGCACCACCACGCGGCCGGGAAGGTCGCCGCGGCCGGCGCGGCCCGAGACCTGGGTCATCAACTGGAAGACGCGCTCGGCGGCGCGGAAGTCGGGCAAGGAGAGCGCGTGGTCGCAGCCAACGACTCCGACCAGCGTGATGCCGTGAATGTCGTGGCCCTTGGCGATCATCTGGGTGCCCACCAGCAGGTTGATCTCTCCGGAGTGGAGGCGGGCGAGCAGGCGTTCGAGGTCGTGACGGCCACGGACGGTATCGCGGTCCATGCGGCCGATGCGCGCGGTGGGAAAGATCTCGACCAGGCGTTCTTCTCCTTGTTCGGAGCCTGCGCCGAGGTAGTAGAGGTGCTCGCTATCGCATTTGGGGCAGCGGCCGGGGACGGTGCGGCGAAAGCCGCAGTAGTGGCATTCGAGGCGCTGGCCTTCGCGGGCAACGCCTGCATCCTCGGCCGGCGGCTTGTGGTGGGTGAGGGAGATGGCGCAGTTCCGGCACTCCAGCTTTTCGCCGCAGGCGCGGCAGATGACGGCGAAGGAGTAGCCGCGGCGGTTGAGCAAGATCAGGGCCTGTTCGCCGCGGTCGAGAGCCTGCTGAATCTGGTCGACCAGGGCGCGGGAGAAGAGCTGATCCCGGCCGGTCTCCTGAAACTCGCGGCGCATGTCGATGAGTTCGACTTCGGGCAGCAGACGGTTCATGACCCGGTCGCGGATTTCGATGCGCTTGTATTTCCCTTGGACCGAGTTCTGCCAGCTTTCCAGTGACGGCGTGGCCGAGCCGAGGACCACCACCGCGTTGGCCAGCTTGGCGCGCATCACGGCCACGTCGCGAGCGTTGTAGCGGGGCGTCTCCTCCTGTTTGTAGCTCTGGTCGTGCTCCTCGTCGACCAGAATGAGGCCCAGGTTGGGAGCGGGAGCGAAGATTGCCGACCGTGTGCCGACGACGATGGGGGAGTCGCCGCGGCGGATGCGGCGCCACTGATCGCTACGCTCCTCTGGGGTGAGCGCGGAGTGGAGCAGGGCGACCTTCTGGCCGAATGCCTGGTCGAGAAGGCCGACCGACTGCGGGGTAAGGCCGATCTCGGGAACCAGAAGAATCGAGGACAGGCCGCGGTCGAGGGCGCGCTGCATGGCGGCGAGATAGACGGCGGTCTTGCCCGATCCCGTCACTCCATGGAGTAAAAAGGGGTGGAACCCCCCGAGCGCGGCGGCGAGGCTGGCGAGAGCCTCGGTCTGCGGCTCGTTGAGGCGGAGGGGCGGGGCGGCAGGCTCGATGCCGCCGAGATGAAAGATGGCGGGACGCTCTTCGATGCGGACCAGACCGCGGCGGACCAGGGTCTGGAGGGTCGAAGAGGGCAGATCGCGGCGGCGGAGTTCGGCGAGGGGGAGTCGGCCGCCGCAGGCTGCCAGCTCGGCGAGGATGGCTTGCTGCTTTTGCGTCAGTGGGGGCAGGCGGGCTTCGGGGACCAGAACGGCGAAGCGCTCCATGCGGCGGGCATCGCGCTCTTGGGCGGCGGTTTCGCGGGCGATCCATTTTTTGCGGACGAGGCTGGCCAGAACGGGAAGCGTGGCGGCGGTGGCAGTGCGGAGGGTAGAAACTTTGACCGGCTCGCCGGAGGCCAGACGGCTGAGAACGCGGCGCTCCAGATCTTGTTCTTCGGGAGATAATTTGCCGCGACGCCTGGAACCGGCTTTCAGAGCGGGGCCCTTCATGGGCGCCCCAGGTCCCAAAAGCGGGACCTGGGATTTCATCGAATCCCCCTCCAGGCTGTTGGCAAGCACGTCGCGGCCCAGGTCGGTGATGCGGTAGTAGACGGTGCGGCGGACCTCGGCCATCAGCGGCAACATGCCGCGCAACACTTCGCCGAGCGGAGCGAGATAATACTGGGCCATCCACTCGGCCAGGGTGAGCAACTGGTCACCGAGGAGAGGTTCTTCGTCGAGCACGGCTTCAAGAAAGCGGACCTCGAAATCCGGCCCAGCCTTGACGTTGAGCGCGGTGACCACGCCGATGAGCTTCTCGTTGCGGAAGGGAGCGATAACCCGCGCGCCACGCTGCGGCAATTGCCCCTCGCGAATCGCGTAGGTGAAGGTGCGGTCCAGCGGCACGGGCAACGCGACTTCGCAATAGGCGGGCATGGGAGGCAAGGATCAGTTTAGGGGATGGGGCCGGAGCTGGGCGGGAGGCGTTTCTTCCTCTTCGACGCAACTGAGCTGGACCCGTCAGATTACCCCGGATGCGCTAAAGGCAACGAAGCTCCAGCAGACGTAGGCCGCGATCGGCAGCAGTCAAACCCACTTGCACGACGCTATGCGGACGATCCGTCGAATGACGCTTTTCCGAAGTTGAATCGAAGTGAGATACTCGCACCATGAAGTCTTCCAAGATTGCCATCGCACTTCTTGCTGTGTTATCGACTGCGCTGTTTGCCAGTGGCCCGAAGATAGCTGCGCAACAACCTACCGCGGACCCGCTGCATGGGTGGGTGTCGGGCACCGGCCCGGCGGCGCTCGATGCATGGGTCAACCAGCGGCTGGACGAGGAAAAGGCGGATGTGGAAAAGCTGCTTGCGGCGACTGGGCCGCGGACAGTGGAAAACACGCTGCGCCCCTTCGACGATGCCCAGAATCAACTGGCGGTGGCGGGTAACAATGCGTATCTGCTGTACGCGCTGGCCGACGCGGCGGCGCTCAGGGACAAGGGACAGGCGCTGTCGGCGAAGATCAGTTCGGCGGCCACCGACCTGAGCCTGAACCAGAAGGTCTACAGTGCTCTGGCCGCGATTCCCTTGCCCACAAACGATCCGGCCACCCGGCACTACCTGGAACGGTCGCTGCTGGAGTACCGGCTTGCGGGCGTGGACAAGGACGATGCGACGCGGGCGCGGATTCGCGCGTTGCAGGATAAGATCACCGACCTTTCGCTCACCTTTGGCCGCAACGTGGCGGATGGAACGCTGAAGATAACAGCCACCAAGGCGGAACTCGATGGGCTTCCGGCCGACTTTATCGCGCTGCACAAGCCGGGCGCCGACGGCGCCTACACGTTGACCACCGAACAGCCCGAGTATGGGCCGGTGCTGAGCTTTGCCAAAAGCGCAGATCTGCGCCGCAGGATGTTCCTGGCGTATGGCCAGCGGGCATATCCGAAAAACGTGCCGGTGCTCAGGGACCTGCTTGCCGCGCGGCAGGAACTGGCAACCACGCTGGGCTATGCCCACTACGCGGACCTGGCGACGGCCGACCAGATGATCGGTTCGGCGGCCAATGTGGAGCGGCTGATTCAGCAGGTGGACGATACCTCGCGCCCGGCTGCGGCGCGGGAGTATGCGCAGTTGCTGGCCTTTGCCCAGCAGCAAGAGCCGGGACTGAAGAACATCAGCGACTCGGACTCGCGCTACTGGAGCGAGCAGTACCGGCGCGCGCGGTACGACTTCGACGCGCAGAGCGTGCGTCCCTACTTCCCTTACGAGCAGGTGCAGGCGGGAATCCTCAAGATCGCGGCGCGTTTCTTCCATGTCTCGTTCAAGCCTGTCAAAGATGCGGTGGTCTGGGATCGCTCGGTGGACACCTTCGATGTTTTCGACGCCGCGGAAGGCGCTCAGGGCAAATTGCTGGGGCGGATCTACCTGGACATGCATCCGCGCGAGGGCAAGGACAAGTGGTTTTCGAGCGCGCCGGTGATTCCGGGGATTCGCGGCCGGCAGCTTCCCGAGGGGATGCTGGTGTGCAACTTCTCCGGCGGAACGGTTGGCGACCCTGGCCTCATGCAATACAGCGAGGTGGTCACCTTCTTCCACGAGTTCGGCCACCTGATGCATCACATTCTTGGCAGCCAGGGAGAATGGTCCGGCGCCGGCGGATTCAACGTGGAGGGGGATTTTGTGGAGTCGCCCTCGCAGATGCTGGAGGAGATGTTCCACTCGACGGCCATTTTGCAATCGTTTGGCAAGCACTACCAGACCGGGGAGACCATTCCGGCCAGCTTGATTGGGAAAATGAACGCGGCCAGCGCGTATGGACGCGGACGATGGCTGCAGGGGCAATTGTGGGCCTCTTACTACTCGCTTGAGGTACACGACCAGGATCCGCCCAAGATCGACTTCGACGCGCTGCTGAAGGCCGACGACGCCCGCTTCAACCCGTTCTCGCCGGTCGAGGGCGATCACTTCTATACGTCTTTCACGCACCTGATCGGCTATGCGTCGAACTACTACACCTATGTGCTGGACAAGGTGATTGCCATCGACTTCTTTGCGCAGTTCGACAAGAATAACCTTCTCGATGGGCCGACAGCCATGCGCTACCGCCGCGCGGTGCTGGAGCCGGGCGCGAACAAGCCTGCGGCCGAGCTGGTGAAGGACTTCCTGGGGCGTCCGCAGCAGATGGACGCGCTGAAGAGCTGGATGAACGAAGAGTTTCAGCCGGCGGAGGGAGGCAAATAACGACCCGTTTTCCTCCCGTTACAAGCCCGGCCGCAGGCAGTACAATTCAGTGCTGATGACTCCCATATTTGCCAAGACCGCTCCTGCCGCTGCCGGCCTGTCGCCGAGCGCTGTGCCCACCACCGCTGGCCCCATCACCATGTCGATCGACATCGGCGGATCGGGCCTGAAGGCTATGCTGCTCGACCCCGCGGGCAAGCCTGTGGGCGAACGCCAGCGCGTGGTCACGCCGGAGGTCCCAACGCCGGAGGCGGTGCTGACCGGCCTGGAAGAGCTGCGCAAGCTGATGGGGCATTTCGATCGCGTGTCGGTTGGGTTTCCCGGTGTGGTCAAGCACGGCTGCACCTACCTCGGCTTCAACCTGCATCCGCTGTGGGCAGAGGGGTTCCCGCTGCAGGCGGAGCTTGAAAAGCGCTGGGGGAAGCCGGTGCGCGTGGGCAACGACGCCGACGTGGCCGGCTACGGAGCCATCCAGGGCCACGGCGTGGAGCTGGTGCTGACGCTGGGCACCGGGCTGGGCGCGGCGCTGTTCACCAACGGGCATCTGGTTCCAGGGCTCGAACTGGGCCACCATCCCTGGCGCAAGAAGGGCATGACCTACGAGGACTACATCGGGCGGCGGGGCCTGGACAAGTTCGGCAAAGCGCGCTGGAACGACTTCCTCGAAGCCGCGATCAAGCAGACCGAAGCCCTGTTCAACTGGGACCATCTCTACCTGGGCGGCGGGAATACAAAGAAGATTCTGTTTACGCCGGGGCCGAACGTGAGCATCGTCTCCAACGAGAGCGGGCTCCTGGGCGGCGTGGTGCTGTGGCGCGACCAGGCCTGACCGGAGGAGTTCTCAGCAGATAACCGTAACTTGGATGCCCCATCCTTGCTTTTTTCCGGCAAAGAATGGGAAGACCCAAAAGCCCCTGCGAGCGAACAGCGAGCGTTTGCCCTACCGCGGCTGACTCAGTGGTGGAAGCCTGCCCCGTTGAGGGTGGGGCTGAAGCCCGGTTGGGTGGCGAACCAATCCAGGTGGCGGCGGATGTCGCGCAGCAGCATTCCTGCCAAGTCGTGGGTGAAGCCGTTGCGGACGACTATGCGCTGGATCACCATCTCCTGGCGGTTGGCGGGCATGCGGTAGGTGGGCACCTGCCAACCCCGGTCTCTCAGACGGTCGGAGAGGTCGTAGAGAGACCAGTTGGTCTGCTCTTTGAGAGTCCAGGCGAGTACGGGGAGATCGAGGCCGGTGGAGAGCATCTCGAAGGGGCCGAGTTCGGCAATCTCGGCGGCTAACTCGACTGCTACTTCCTGGCAGGCTTCGTGGATGGCGCGGTAGCCTGACTTGCCCAGGCGGATGAGGTTGTAATACTGGGCCACGATCTGGCTGGCCGGGCGGGAGAAGTTGATGGCCAAGGTGGGCATGGCGCCGCCGAGGTAATCGACATTGAAGATGAGATCGGGATCGAGGTCGGCGAGCTCGCGCCAGACGATCCATCCCACGCCGGGGTAGACCAGGCCGTACTTGTGGCCGGAGGTGTTGATGGACTTGACGCGGGGGAGGCGGAAGTCCCAGACGAGGCCGGGCTGGAGGAAGGGCGCGACGAAGCCGCCGCTGGCGCCATCGACGTGGATGGGTATGTCGAGGCCGGTTCTTTCCTGCAAGAGATCGAGGGCCCCGCTGAGGCCGAGAACATCTTCATAGTGGCCGGTGAAGGTGCTGCCGAGAACCGAGACCACGCCGATGGTGTTCTCGTCGCAGGCCTGGGCGGCGCGCTCGGGGCTGGTGACGACGTCGTGGCATTCCAGCGGAACCTCTCTCGGCTCGACGTCCCAATACCGTGCAAATTTGTGCCAGCAGACCTGGGTGTTCGAGCCCATGACCAGGTTGGGCTTGTCGGTTGGCTTGCCGAGCTTGCGCATTTTCTGACGCCAGCGCCACTTGAGGGCCAGGCCACCCAACATGCAAGCTTCACTGGAGCCAATGGTTGAAGTACCGATGACGCCCTCGGGCGAGGGAGCGTTCCACAACTCGGCGAGCATGTGGACGCAGCGCATCTCCAGCTCGGCCGTCTGCGGATACTCGTCCTTGTCGATCATGTTCTTGTCGAAGGTCTCGGCCATGAGGCGATGGGCCTCGGGCTCCATCCAGGTGCTGCAGAAGGTGGCAAGGTTGAAACGCGAGCTGCCATCGACGATCAACTCGTCGTGGATGAGGTTGTATGCGGTCGAGGGCGACATGCCGTGTTCCGGGATGGAATGGCGCGGAGTGGGCCCGAGCAGTGAATGGCGCGCGTACATGGGACGGACCAGGTCTGTGCCGTGATGCTTGCGGCTGGGGAGTTGAACAGGGGCTTCGTGGCTCATGGGCGGGGCTCCTCTGAAGCCCCATGGTAGATGGGAGTTGCGATTCCTATGTCAATAGCCGGCGGATCGTTCAAGCGCGGGTCCAGTCTGGCGTGGTCGCGCGGGCGCAAAGAAGCGCGGCCAAGCATCCGATGCAGACAAAACCGAGTTACGGCTTCGAACGGGTTGCCTTGAACGTGCCGCTGTACAAAGAGAATTCCCACGTGCCGACCAGGGCCGCCGTGGCATCCAGCTTGCCAACCAGCTTGAGCGCCGCCGTCTCGCCTGACTCCTCGGAGGTCGTCGGAAAACTCAGGTCCAGCTTGCCATCCTTGTAGGTCCCGACCACATCGGTCGTCCCCCACTTGCCAGTTACTTTGCCGTCCGCGGCAACGGAAAATTCGGCATCGACTTCGCGGTCACCGCCCGGAGTATCCATCACAAAGTGCCATTTGCCATTGATCCCCGCGTCTTGGGCGCTCCCCATTTGGCGGCCTGCGATCAAACAAACCATTGCTACTGCAACCAGCAGAAGTTTCTTCACGCTTTCTCTCCTTATTGGCTCGCCTTGCCCTGGCGTGTTTGACCCGCGAACCGCCGCAAGAGTCCAGCCTGCGGGATTCTTTCTTGAGGATTGGCCTGGCCAGGGATTTGCATCGATGAAATAGCCAGTGTACCGCACGCAGCAGAGAGCGGCCCTGCCATGTCCCTCAACCCTTTGCGGGCGCCCTAAGGCCCAGCTCGCGCATCGCAATCTGCAGGTCCGCCCAGGCTTCCCTCTTCTGGCGAGGGTCGCGGAGCAGGTATGCAGGGTGATACGTGACGATCAACTGCGAGCCGCGGAAGGCGTGGACACGGCCGCGCAGGCCGGCTAAGGGCTGGCGTGAGCCTAAGAGATAAGTCGCGGCTGTTGCTCCGAGGGCGACGAGGACCTGGGGGCGCACCACGTCGATCTGGCGGAAGAGGAAGGGGGAGCAGGTGTTGGCTTCTTCCGGCTCCGGAGTGCGGTTGCCGGGGGGCCTGCACTTGACCACGTTGGCGATGTAGACCTCTTCGCGCTTGAGTCCCATGGCGGCGATCATGTTATTCAACAGTTGCCCGGCGCGGCCGACGAAGGGAAGACCTTGCGCGTCCTCGTCGGCGCCGGGGCCTTCGCCCACAAACATGAGGCGCGCGGTGGGCGAGCCGTCGGAGAATACCAGTTTGTTGCGCCCCTTGTGGAGCGGGCAGCGCGTGCAGTCGCCGATTTCGTCGCGGATGAGTTGCAGGGCAGCGGCGGGATCGGTCGGTGGTGCGGGAAACGGCGTACGGGGAAGAATCGGGTGGGCCTCCTCAAAAAGAATGGGCTGGGACGCCGCATCCCAGGCCCCAGGCCCGGAATCTGGGGCAGCCAAGGTTTGCGGCTCATCCGGCCCGGCTTCAAGTTGGGCGAGAAGCGCCGGGTCGACGGGGCGGCGATAGAACTCGGTCAGGCCAAGATCGCGGTAGAAGCGGACGCGGGTCAGCAGGGCTTCGCGGGTTGCGGGATCGAGTTGCGGGGCCAACGCTGCTCACTCCTCGATCAGTATCCGGCGGGCGGCTGCGGGGGGAACGGACTCGCTCAGCACCTGGTCTTGCCTCAATCTTTCCAGGCGCGATTCCTCATCGACGTGCTCATCGAATTCCAGAACCATCGACCGGGGGCGGCGGAGGGCAAGGATCTCGTCGAGGATGCGGTCGGCAAGCTGGCGCTTGGGCATCTCGGGCATCTCGACGGCCGTGGTGAGGGTAAGGAAAGTGGCCGCATTGGTGTCAGCTTCAATTCCCACGCCGTCGCTGGTTACCGTGTTGACAACGATGGCGTCCGCGCCCTTGGAGAGGAGCTTGGCGCGGCCGTTTTCCATCAGATTGTCGGTCTCGGCGGCAAAGCCCACGATGAGCTGGCCGGGGCGGCGCCGGCGAACTACCTCGGCCAGAATGTCTTCCGTGGGCGCGAGCTCGAGGGTAAGCGGGCCGGTGCGCTTGAGCTTGTGTTCGGAGACGTTCGCGGGACGGTAATCGGCCACCGCGGCGGCTTTGACGATGAGCGTAGATTCCTCCATGCGCGAAAGCACGGAGTGCCGCATCTCGGCGGCGGTGGCGATCTTTATCAGCTCGCAATGCGCGGGGGGATGGAGCGCGGAGGGCCCGCTGACGAGAATGACTTTTGCGCCGCGGCTCTGCGCGGCTTCCGCCAGGGCGTAGCCCATCTTGCCGCTGGAGCGATTGCCGAGAAACCGGACCGGATCGAGAGCCTCGCGGGTGCCGCCGGCGGTAACGAGAACCACTTCGCCGGCCAGATCGTGACGGCGGCCGAGAGCGCCGAGGACCGCATCGGCGATGGTCTCGGGCTCGGCCATGCGACCGGCGCCGACCATGCCGCAGGCCAGATCGCCGGCGCCGGGTTCGATGACGCGGACGCCGCGTTGGCGAAGAATCTCAAGGTTGGACTGGGTAGCGGGGTGCTCCCACATGTTCACGTTCATGGCGGGCGCAACCAGGACGGGCGCCTGCGTGGCCAGGTACATGGTGGTGAGGAAGTCGTCGGCGATGCCATGGGCGAATTTGGCGAGAATGTTGGCGGTGGCGGGAGCAACCACCAGAGCATCGGCCCACTGCGCCTCCGCGATGTGCTCGATGCCGTTCTGCTCGGCGGAACTGGAGCCGGTGTCCCATTCTTCCCACAGGCTAGTGATGACCTTGTGGCCGGTGAGCGAGGCAAATGTGAGCGGCTGCACAAATTTACAAGCCGCCGCGGTCATCACCACGTGGACTTCGAGAGCCTGGCGCTGCAGGGCGCGCACCAACTCCGCCGCCTTGTAAGCGGCGATGCCGCCGGAGACGCCCACGGTGACTCGCATATCCGGATTGTAACGCGAGGGCGGAGCGCGCGGATGGGGCTCACCCCTGCCACCGGCAGGAAGAATGTTTGCTCTTCTGAGCTTTTTGAACCCGCATTTCCTTTTTGATTCATCACCCTGAAATCTCAAAATGAAGAAACAAGTTCCGTCTAATAGCAATTGTCCGAGCTTTCGCGGAAAACGGGCGCGAGCGCAAGTCCGCATTGAATTCTCTTGCAATGCGGCGGCGGCGGCACTAGACTTGCTGGCGAATTCCCGGGCCAATTTAAATGTGGAGGGTTATTGTGAACCCCGTTCGTCCATTGAGTGCCTTTTTGTGCCTTCTTGCTTCCATCCCCCAAAAAAGTAAGGCAACCTCGCGGTCGCCCTTTCGGGCAGCATTGGGCGTTCTTACGTTGCTCGCCATGATCCTGCCCCTGGCGATGGGAGCAGTTTCAGCGCTTGGCCAATCGCCGGCGGATGCTGAAGGCACACCCTCTCAGGATTCCCTACGCCCTCCATTTGTGACCGGCGTCAGACCAGACCCGATCATTGCCTCCAATCAAGCACAGATCATCACCGTGCTGGGCGGCAACTTCACGGCGGACACGCGCGTTACGTTCCGTTATCTTGCGCCAGGAGCAGAGACTCCACTCGTATTCGCAAGTGTGCCGCTCCGGTCTTTCGACTCGGGCTCGTTGAGCGTGTTCTTTATCATTGGCTCGGCGGAAGGCGCCTGGTCGCTTGAGGCAACAAATGCAAATGGCACGACGGGTGAGTCCATTTTTCCGGTCATCTCCAGCAATCGGGGCGTAGAAGGCACCCAGCCGCAAAATGACACAGCACAGCCCGAAACTCAGCTTCAAACGGAGGGGCAGCCGGTGGGCACGAAACTGCCGGCCGCGACCGAGCTAGCGAATTGGCAGCGCATGATGCGGCAGACCCCCAAACCCGCGAAGGGTTGTTTTGAGGCGAGTTACCCCGAGACTGAGTGGCGGGAGGCGCAATGCACAACTGCCCCGGACATTCCGTTGCTCCCAGCAGGGCGGAATGGGAGCGGTGCAGAAACGGTGGGAAACGGGACTGACTATGCCGCCTTGGTTACAGGCGCCATCACCTCAGCCACGGGAGAGTTCGACTCTGTCTCCGGGGTTGATACAGAGACTGATTCAAAACAGGGCGCCAACGCGTTCACTCTCCAACTCAACACGAACAATTTCAAGTCGGCGGTGTGTAAAGACGCATCGACACCCGCGAACTGCCAAGCTTGGGAGCAGTTCGTTTTTTCCAACGGTCCCAATGGAGGATCAGCGTATATCCAGTACTGGCTCTTAGGATACGGATCCAGTTGCCCGGCTCCCGCAGTCACGGCCGCAACATGCAACGGAAAGGTCCTTACGACCGGATGGTGTTGGTATGCCCCAAACAATTGCGTAATCAACGGCGCCAAGGCCTCGAGCGTTCCTACCCAGGAGATTGCAGCTCTAAGCAGTCTTGAACTGAACGGTGCCGCTGGCGCGGGCTCTACCGATGATTCAGTTACGATGCACGTGGGTACGAAGATGTACTCTGCTGCGGGCGACAACCACTTTTCAGACTTGGGAAGTCTTTGGACATCCGCAGAGTTCAATATTTTTGGTTACGGCGACAGTAGCGCCGCCCAATTTAATCTGGGGTCGACGACGGTTGCGACGGTCGCCGTAAGGACAGAGGTCAACGACGGAGCGTTGGCGCCTCCCCAATGCGCCCCGACCGGGTACACGGGAGAGACGAACAACCTGACGCTTGTGGGGACGCCGGCCACGGAATCCAGCGTGGATTTGCCGTCGATTGTATTTACAGAGAGCAATGGAAGCAATCCTACAGCGAAATCATGCACGCCTGAGCCGGAACACGCGCAAACAACAACCACCGTTAAGTCCAGCCTGAATCCCTCAACTTCTGGACAGAGCGTAACCTTTACCGCAACGGTGAGTGGCGGGAACTCGCCGACGGGTACCGTAGGGTTTAATTCGAACGGCAACTCGATCAGCGGCTGCTCTGCTGTGCCGCTCTCTTCCGGCGCGGCGCAGTGCACCACCTCTGCGTTGCCGGTCGGAACAGACGCCATTGTGGCCACATACTCGGGTGACGCAAACAACACCCTCTCAACCTCGTCTCCGCTCACCCAGACCGTTAATGCGCCCCCCAAAATCACCCCGGCCGTAGCGGTGGCGCTGAGTTCAACGAGCATCACCACGGCGCAGCCATTGACTGTGACCGTTACGGTGAGCCCCACTTCCGGCAACCCGACACCGACAGGCACGGTAACGCTGACGAGCCCCGGCTTCACCACGCAGACAGGCACTCTCAACAGTAGCGGCATCGCCACCATCCCGATCTTGGCTGGAGCCCTCCCAGTCGGAACCGACACCCTCACAGCCAATTACTCCGGAGACACCAAGTACAACATCTCATCCGGAACAAAACAGGTGACGGTGACTGTTGCGGCCAAGCCGCCCACAGCATCAACCGGCGCTGCCACAGCTATCACAAGCTCTTCCGCAACCCTCAACGGCACGGTCAACCCCAATGGGGCCGACACTCACGCATGGTTCCTGTGGGGAACCAGCTCCACATTGAGCGGAGCCAGTCAAACGTCTTCCCAGGACCTCGGCTCCGGCACCAGCCAGGTGGCATTTACCGCCAACCTCACCGGCCTGAGCGCTGGGACGAAGTACTACTTCCAGGTCGTGGCCCAGAACAGCGGTAGCACGACAAAAGGGGCTATCAACTCCTTCACCACAACCACCGTGCCGCCGACGGCAAGCACCGGCTCGGCCTCGGCGATTACCACCAGCTCGGCGACGCTAGCCGGAACGGTAAACCCCAACGGAATCGACACGCACTTCTATTTCCTCTACGGAACCAGCAGCACGCTCAGCGGAGCCAACCAGACAGCTTCCTACGATCTGGGCTCCGGGACCACCGCATCCGCCGTGTCGGTCAACCTTGCAGGGCTGAATGCGAGCACAACCTACTACTACCAGATGGTGGCCCAGAACAGCGCCGGAACCGTCAAGGGCGGCATCAACTCCTTTGTCACTCTCGCCAAGCTGCCGACAGCGACGACCGGCTCGGCCACCTCGGTGACGAGTACTTCCGCAACCCTCAATGGCACGGTGAACCCAAACGGAGCCGACACCCACGTCTGGTTCCTGTGGGGCACCAGCAGCACGCTCAGCGGAGCCAACCAGACTTCTTCCTACGATCTGGGCTCCGGGACCAGCGCCTCCGCCATCACCGCATCCCCGACAGGACTGACTCCGAACACAACCTACTACTTCCAGATGGTGGCGCAGAACAGCGCCGGAACCGCCAAGGGCGCCATCAACTCCTTCATCACCCCCGCCAAGCCGCCGACAGCGACAACAGGCTCGGCCACCTCGGTGACGAGTACTTCCGCAACCCTCAACGGCACAGTCAACCCCAACGGAGCCGACACCCACGTCTGGTTTCTGTGGGGAACCAGCAGCACTCTGAGCGGAGCCAACCAGACAGCTTCCTACGATCTGGGCTCCGGGACCAGCGCCTCCGCCATCACCGCATCCCCGACAGGACTGACTCCGAACACAACCTACTACTTCCAGATGGTGGCGCAGAACAGCGCCGGAACCGTGAAGGGGACTATCAACTCCTTCCTCACTCTCGCCAAGCTGCCGACAGCGACAACCGGCTCGGCCACCTCGGTGACGAGCACTTCCGCAACCCTCAACGGCACAGTCAACCCCAACGGAGCCGACACCCACGTCTGGTTCCTGTGGGGCACCGGCAGCACGCTCAGCGGAGCCAACCAGACTTCCTCCTACGATCTGGGCTCCGGGACCAGCGCCTCCGCCATCACCGCATCCCCGACAGGACTGACTCCGAATACAACCTACTACTTCCAGATGGTGGCCCAGAACAGCGCCGGAACCGCCAAGGGGACCATCAACTCCTTCATCACTCTCGCCAAGCTGCCAACAGCGACGACAGGCTCGGCCACCTCGGTGACGAGCAGTTCCGCGGCCCTCAACGGCACAGTCAACCCCAACGGAGCCGACACCCACGTCTGGTTCCTGTGGGGAACCAGCGGCACTCTGAGCGGAGCTAACCAAACGTCTTCGCTGGACCTGGGGTCGGGAACAACCAACTCCGGAATCACCGCCAACCTCGGCGCACTGAACGCCAATACGACCTACTACTTCCAGATGGTGGCCCAGAACAGCGCCGGAACCGTGAAGGGGACCATCAACTCCTTCCTCACCCCCGCCAAACTGCCCACAGCCACCACCGGTTCAGCTTCGGCGGTGACTAAAAGTTCCGCAACCATGAACGGCACAGTCAACCCCAACGGGGCCGACACCCATGTCTGGTTCTTATGGGGAACCAGCAGCACTCTCAGCGGGGCCTACCAGACTTCTTCGCTGGACCTTGGGTCGGGGACACTCAACTATGCAATTACTGCCAACCTGGGCAGCTTGACTGCGAGCAAGACCTATTACTTCCAGATGGTGGCGCAGAACAGCGCTGGGACGGCCAAGGGGAGCATCAGCTCCTTCACCACCCCCGCCCACTAAGAGTGGCCAACGGTTGGGCATGACAGAGGGAAGAACAATCTAACTGAGCAAAATGGCGATGGCCGGGCCTTCGACCAGGGGCTTGACCACCGGGGCTTCGGCTTTGCCGCAGGCGATCCTGCCGGGGTCGATCTCTTCCTGGGCGATGCGGCAGGCCTTGGTGGATTGGGTGTGGACAAGCGCGCGGGAGCCGCTCTGGATCTGGCGGGCACGGCGGGCGGCCTTCGGGCAGGGTTCGACGACCGATCTTGGGAAAGCTGCAAAGCGAGGATGGGCTATGATTTCTCCAGCGACTTGGAGCCGCGCCGGCTCGAGTCAGCGTTCGCGCAAGAGAGGATGCCGCGGGTGCAGAGGTTCGCCACGCCGATTCACCGGCTCGTCAGATCGGCTTTCCTGCGCCTCGGCTACGATATTCGCCGAGTCAATCCAGACGGCTTTGGCCAAGACCCTTTTCTGGATATGTATCGTCTGGCAGGTTCCGCGGAGCGCCCGGTTGTGTTCGACGTGGGATCCAACATAGGCGAGACGGTGTTTTCCTTCCGCAAGCATTTTCAATCGCCGGTCATCCACGCTTTTGAGCCGAGCCCTTCGACTTTCGAACTCCTGAAGAAGAAGGCCATGGGCGTGCCGGACCTCTACCTGAACAATTTCGCGCTGGGGTCCCGCGCGGAACGCAAAGTTCTCCTTGAGAATTCCGATTCCCGATTGAGCTCCTTGCTGGAACCCGGCAAAGATTGTTGGGGAGAAATCGTAACCAATACGGCAGTCGATGTGGAAACCCTAGACGGCTATTGCGATCGCGAGGGCGTGAGCCGAATCGACGTGCTCAAGGTAGACACGCAGGGGCTGGACTACGCTGTGCTGCAAGGCGGACTTCAGATGCTGAAGCATCACCGCGTGCGCCTGGTGTTTATCGAGCTGATTTTTTCAGATCTGTACCTCGGTCAAGCGCCCTTTGAGGATATCTATTCGTTTCTCAAGAATCTCGGGTTTGTCCCCGTTTGGCTGTACGACCTGGCCTATCACAAGAACCGGCTTGGCTGGGCCGACGGGTTATTCATGGACCCGGAAGTGCGCGCGGAGGATTAGCCGCACGGTCTGCGGCCATGCGCACCCTCATCCCGCATCCGTATGCGCGGGTCTTGGGAATGTAGATCGCTAACTGAGCAGAATGGGGATGGCCGGGCCTTCGACCAAGGGCTTGACCACCGGGGCTTCGGCTTTGACGTAGGCGATCTTGCCGGCGTCGATCTCTTCCTGGGCGATGCGGCAGGCCTTGGTGGACTGGGTGTGGACAAGCGCGCGGGAGCCGCTCTGGATCTGGCGGGCACGGCGGGCGGCCACCAGAACCTTGCGATAGTTGGAATCGAAACCGGTCTCAATCGTCATCGGAGTCCTCCCCACCGTCATTGGTATCTTCGCCGGAGTCTTCGTTGTCGGAATTCTCCTCGAAGTTCAGCAACTGCTGCGGGCTGTGACCAATGATACCAAAAGCCTCCAGCACCGGCTTGAGCCGTTCCTGCGAGTTGGTTTGCAGGCAGGCCGCTGCCACTTCCAACACCCGGCGCGAGCGGTAGGCGATGGGCTCGCCGTTGCGGTAGAAGCGCTCCGCCAGAACAATGGCCTCCAATTGCGCCACCGCCCGGTCCAGGATGTCGTTGACCAGAATATATCCGTACTCGCGATAATTCTCAATCTCCCTGGTGGCGGAGTTGAGCCGCCGGTAGACTTCCTCTTCGATGACCACCCCCTCGGCGCGGCTGCGATTGCGCAGGCGAGTGCGCAGGACCCTGGGGTTGGGGGGCAAGACAAAGATGCTGACTGCCTCGGGCATTCTGGCGCGGACTTGAGCGGCCCCCTGCACGTCGATGTCCAGAAGCAGATCGTGACCGGCCGCGCGCGCCTCTTCAAGCGACTGCCGCGCGGTGCCGTAGTAGCTGCCGAAGACCTCGGCGTGCTCCAGGAAGACGCCCGCATCCATCATCCGCTCGAATTCCGCGCGGGTAGTGAAGTTATACTCGCGCCCATGCTCCTCGGATCCGCGCGGCGCGCGGGTGGTCCATGAAACGGAGAAGTCCACGCCGCTTACCTGCTTGCGCAGCTCGCTCACCAGCGTGGATTTGCCCGAGCCCGAGGGCGCCGAAATGATGAAGAGGATTCCCGCCACGATTCGATCTTCTTTCAGGGAGCTTCGTTTGGGCCTTGTTTCAGCCCGTCGATTTCATCCACTCTACACTTCGCACCAAGTTCATTCAATTCGAATGCCAAGCGTTCAATCTTGTCATCTGCGACTTCGATCGTGACCGATTGACCATCCAAAACTGTATCTGTGATGGACTTGGACTGTGCTAGAGAATAACCAAGCTCCGTGCGCAGTAGATTGGTATGGGCAACTTTGTTGAAGCCGCTTTTCCAGCCGTAAAGAATAATCTTCCCCAATCGTCTGTCCTACCCTGACCCCTGATCTCCGACCCCTGCTCCTGCTCTATTCCACATTCTGAATCTGTTCGCGCGCCTTTTCGATCTCCGCTTTCATGGCCAGCCCCAGTTCGGTAATGCGGGTTCCCTTCCCGCCGATGCCGCCGGTCTTGGAGAGCAGGGTATTGGCTTCGCGATTCATTTCCTGGAGAAGAAAATCCAGCTTCTTGCCCACCTCGCCGGCGCCGTCAAGGAGTTCGCGGAAGTGGCCGATGTGGGTGTGCATGCGCGCCAGTTCCTCTGAGATGTCGCTGCGCTCGACGAGGACGGCAACTTCCTCCAGCACGCGCTGGCGATTGAACTCGGGGCCGGTGGCCGCAAGCAGCCGCTGAGTCAATCGCTCCTGGTAGCGCTGCTCGATTTCGGGACGCAACCCGGCGACTCCCTCGGTTGCCTCGGCCAAGCGGTCCAGCGTTCCGCGGAGGATGGCCTCCAGGTCCTCGCCCTCGCGCGCCCGCATGGTTCTCAACCGATCGAGCAGCGGAATAATTTCCTGCTGGACGCTGGCGGCGAGCGCGGTCAGGTCGTCGTCGCCGCGGTTGTCGGCCTGCAGTGCGCCCGGCAAACGGAGGATTGCGTTCAAATCGGGGTCGCCTTTGATCCCGTGCTCGTCGCGCGCCGCGGCAAAGGCCGCAAGATAGCCGGCCACCAACTCGCGGTTGTAGCCGGCCGTTTGTTGAGCGGCGCGATCGAAGGTGAGTGTCAGCTCGACGTGACCGCGGACCAGACCGTCCTTGAGCGCCTTGCGCAGGTCCATCTCCAGGGCGTCGAGGCCGGAGGGCAGGCGCAACTGCAGGTCGAGAAAGCGATGATTGACGCTCTTCAGGCTGAGGGTATAGCTGAGCCCATCGTGGACGCGAACCTGAGCCCGCGCAAACCCGGTCATCGAATAAATGGGCATTTCGCGCTACTCCTGCGGCCCGGCGGTGAGCGCCAGATCCAACTGAGGCGGGTCATCTTCCAAAGCCATGGTTCCCGGCGTCTCGGGCGCGTCCATGAATTGCAATTGATAGAGGCGCTGATAGGTGGGCGAGGAGGTCAACAGCTCTTCGTGAGAACCGACGGCGGTGATGCGGCCCTCCTCGAGTACGGCGATGCGGTTGGCACGGCGAATGGTGGAGAGGCGGTGGGCAATCACCAGCACGGTGCGTCCCTGCATGAGGTTGGCCAGCGCGGCCTGCACCAGCGACTCGCTTTCCGAATCCAGGGCCGAAGTGGCCTCGTCGAGAATCAGGATCGGCGCATCCTTGAGGATGGCGCGGGCGATCGCCATGCGCTGGCGCTCGCCGCCGGAGAGGCGGAAACCCTTCTCGCCGATCACCGTGTCGTAGCCCTGGGGCATGTGCAGGATGAAGTCGTGGGCAAGGGCGTTTTGCGCGGCGCGCACGACGAGGTTGGAATGGATTTCCGGCTGGCCGTAGGCGATATTGTTGCGCACCGTATCGTTGAAGAGGATGGTTTCCTGCGTGACCTGGGCAACCTGGCGGCGCAGCGAGGCAAGGGTGAGATCGCGCAGGTCGTGGCCGTCGATAAGAATGCCGCCCGAGGTCACGTCGAAGAAGCGCGGAATCAGGTTGACCAGGGTGGACTTGCCGGCTCCGCTTGGGCCAACCAGCGCAAGCACTTCGCCGGCCCGGACTTCAAAATCGATGTTGTGCAGAATCTGGTGCTCGCCCTCTGCGGTGGAGTAGGAGAAGCCCACGTTCTGAAACCGGATGGACTGCTGAAATCCCTTGCAGGTGGCCGCGCGAGGGCGTTCCTTCACGTCGTCCTCGGCGTCGAAGAAAGCGAAGATGGACGAAGAAGCGCCCATGGCCTGCTGGAAGCTGTTGTAGAAGTAGGCGAACTTGCGCACCGGATCGTAGAGCTTGAAGAGCAGGATGATGAAGGCGCCAAAAAGTCCCATGGTCATGTGGCCGTGGAGAATCTCGTTGCGCCCAATCCACAAAAACATGGCAATCGCCACCGCGCCGATACTGTCCATCAAAGGCGAGCTGATGGACTGAATGCGCACGTTGCGCAGATTGGCGCGGAACAGCCGCCGGGCGGCCTTCTTGAAGCGAAGAATCTCCCACACCTCGGTGTTGAAGGCCTTCACCATGCGATTGCCGGTAACGGTTTCATGCAGGATGTTCTGGATTTCGGCCAGCTTGTCCTGCCCGGTGCGGGTGCGCGTCCGCACTTCCCTGCCGATCCTGCGCGCGGAGGTGATGACGACGGGAATGAACAGCACCAGCGCCCAGCTAAGTTGCCCGCCCAGGCGGATAACAAAAACCAGTCCCACAACAAAGGTGAAAAACTGCTGCAGGAACTCGCCGATGACGGAACTGAGCGCGGTTTGCACCCTGTCCACGTCGTTGATGAGAGTGGAGAGAATGGTCCCGGTGGCGTGTTTGTGATAGAAGCTGGCGGACCGGCGCAAGGTGGCTTCGTAAAGATGATTGCGCAGGTCGGTAATGGTGCCGAAGCCGGCATAGTTCACCAGGTAAGTGCCGAGATAATCGCAAAGTCCCTTGGCCAGCGTGGAGATCACCAGCGCGGAGGCCACCACAACCCAGGCGTTGTGCATGTGCACGAAATGAGGAATCAGGCTCCTCAGATCGAAGTGCCAGCGGGAATTGGGGAGACCGAGGGTGATGGGACCTTCGGGCGCGTCGGGCCTCAGAACCTGGTCGAAGATGGGCTGCAGGAGCAGGATGCGAAAGGTCTCCAGCACGCCCACTGCGGCCAGCAGCATCACCCCCGGCAGCCACTGCAGCGTGTACGGAAGCCCATAGCGCAGGAGGCGCAGGAAATTCTTCATGCCGGTTGGACCGCCCGCCGATTGAAGGGCTCCCGGATGCTTCCAAGGTAGGTGCGCAACTCCATCCCCGTATTGTATCCGGCTCTGCCTGGTGGGAATTCAGCTTCGCCTGCCTGCTTGACGGAGAAGCCAGTGGTGGAGAAGTTTTCCACCGTGAGGACGCCCCATTCGTTTTTCCCCATGAGTGAACCTCTTAGACTCCGGCCACGGTATCCACGCCGCAATCTCCGCCATTGCCGATTACGCCGGGGCGCACGCCGACCATCGGCTCCGGCGCGGGCCGGCCGAAGGCCAATACGGCATCTATGGCTGCCGGGAATCCCGGTGGGCCATCGCCCGATGGACGGCCGCGGCCATCTCGGCAACGGAGATAGACGTGAGACAACGGCGCGCCTCCACCGTGCAGGTCTCCAGTTGGCAGCCATGGCAATCGGTCCGATGATAGACAATCTGGTGCCGCGGCCCCGCCGGGTACCAGACGCCGGGAAGCCCGCGCGCCGAGAAGGCAATCACACAGGGAACTCCCACGCTTGCGGCCAGGTGCATCGGCCCGGAGTCGGGCCCGAGAAAGAGATCGGCATGTTCGAGCACGGCCGCGGTCTCGCGCGGGGTGAGGCGGCCGCACAGATTCACCTTTGGACCCGTCCAATCCTGGGCCGCGTACTCGCACGCGCTCGCCTCTTCTGCGGCCCCAATCAAGGCAAGTCCATGGCGTGGAAAATCGGTGTGCAACCGCTCGAGCAAGGCGCGCCAATTGTCCCGGCCCCAGTCCTTGGCCTGCATTTTTGTGCCGGGGCCGCAGACCATCAACGGGCACTGCCGGAGTGTACCCAGCCCTGCCGTTGCCGCCTCGCGCTCGACGGCGGTCAGACCGAGGCTCCAGTTAGCAAACTCTCCAGCGTTCACATCGCCTAACTCGCCGAGCGAGCGACCTAGCCTGGACGCCTCGGACTCGTACAGTCCAGTCGTCGAGTCCAAGCGATGCGTCAACTCCTCATCGCCGGGCAGTCCGACGATCCGCCGCACTCCGGCAAATCGGAAGAAGCGGCGGTCCCGGAGCACCTTCTTCAGCGGCCGTACCGGCATCAGGTAGACCAGCAAATCGGGACGAAAACGGCGAATCTGCCATGCCAGGCTGAGCAATTCATCGGGACGTCGCGTACCCACGGCGTAACGCATGTAGCCGTGCACCAATCCGGAATCGCCCAGCACCGCCGCGGCGGCCGGCGCCTTGGCGTGAACCGGAAAGTTAGTAATGAGCACGCGCTCGGCTTGGGGAAAGGAGCGGGCAAGCAGATGAAAGCACGGCAACGCCACAACCGTATCGCCGAGGCTGCCGAGGCGATAGATCAGGACCCTTTTCGCTGGCGACATGAGCTTGAAGTTATCCATGCATGGCTAGTCCGATTTTGTTCTCGAGCTTAGTCTGCAACCAGGGCAACTATTTGCGTGCTGTCAGCCACACCGATGGGATTCGTTGGCGGCATTCAGCGGCACGGCTCCCGACTTATGCGCTCAGGAGGCGATCGCTTCGGCCGCCGGTCGCCTGGAGTGCGCGGAAAGGCCCTGAATGACGTGCAGTATCTGTACCGTAAGCGCTCCCCAGGCGGTATAGATATTCATTTTCAAAACACCTTCGGAGGTGTTGAGCGGCAAGAAAGCGATGCACACCAGTTGAATCAGGGTCAGCAGGACCATTTGCAGCGAGCCGCTCCACCAGAATATCCATTTTCTCGCCACTGCAACGGACCACATGGCTCCAGCGAAGTACCCGATCGCGGAAGCATAGACCACAAGCTGCACCTGAACAACAAGGTTAGTGTATTTGGCGCCGAGCAGAAGAAGGTAAAGGCCCGGGGAGACCCTCGCCGAGGCAGCTATAAGAAGAGCAATCGCGGCAGCGGCGCACATGGCCAGGCCATAACGCCTGAGAAAACTCGAACGCGGAGTCTTGGCGAAGAACGGAGCGACCAGCACTCCGTTGGAGGAGTTCAGCAGCAGAAAGAGCTGACCGATTCTTCCCGCGGCGGCAACTTCGGCAATCTGGCTTACGTGGCCGAAAACCGCGATCAGGAAAAGCGATATCTGACCTTGCAGCGCCTGATAGACAGACCCTGGGATCAGCGGCATCAGATAGCGAATCATCTCCCGGGCGTGTTGCTTCGAAAGCGCTCTCGGCACCTCGATCCAGCGGCGCGCCATGAATCTGTACGACAAGCCCATGACCGCAATGCTCAAGGTGTTGGCGAGGACCATGGTCGTGGAAGAGATGACGTGCGCGTAGAACAGAACGAACGAACTCGCCATGCGCAGAATCGCAGCCGCGATCTGAGGACTGTAATACGAAACCAGCCTGTTGTTCAGCAGCAGCGGCACTTCGTAATAGGATGCCCATGCCTGAAACTGCACCGTGACCAAAACAGCGAGAGCAAGAAAAATCATCTCCCAACTGCCACCCGCCCCGATCGTCGCATGGCGAAATAGGGCGATAGTCGCAATCGCGATGACGGTGACAATCGACAGAAGGACTCGCCGGATATAACTGGCAGTTCGTATGTAACTCCCAAGGAGCTTCTTATCCCGGTATCTGGTTCCGGTGAGGCCGAGAATTGCACCGCCGAACCCAAGATCGGTGAGAATGGCAATCGTTCCCTGAATGCCGAGCACGACGGCATAGATGGCGAAATCGGACCTGGACATCATCCGCAGCAGCAGGAGCCCGGTGGCTGCATTGAGCAACTGAACCGAACTCTGAGCGCCGACGAAGGTCGAGACTCTCTTCCCGAATCGCGAGACGGTGCTTAGTTTCATTGCCTCACTCGGGACTGACTTGACGGATGACTTGGGCAGGCACGCCCATCGCGACCGACATGGGCGGAATGTCTCTGGTTACAACCGCCCCGGCGGCGATGACGCTGCCTCTTCCGATGCGGACACCGGGAAGAACGATTGCGCCGGTGCCCAGCCAGCAATCTTCCTCGATGGTGACCGGGGACTCAATCCCAAGCCTGCGGGTTGCGAGTTGCTCGGAGTGCGTGATGGATGCGATGGAGCACCCGGTGGATATCATGGTTCTAGCCCCGATATGCACGCCTCCGCCGCCAAAGATATGTGTAAACGCGTTAATAACAACATCGTCTTCCAGTGTCACTCCGTGCGTTCCCCAGATTCTGGCATCGGGACTGATTGCGACTCCCGATCCGCAGGAATGAAGCTCCTTCACGATGGTTGCATTCCGATACTCCCGATGCCACCGGACCATGGTTTCGATAACTCTGAAGACCAGTTGCCTCAGCATATCCGCTCCCGACCCAACACTTCGCCCTCCTTAGCACAGGTCACCGTTGCCATCGCTCCATTCTCGCTCAATCGGTCAGGCGCTCAGAACCGACTCGTACATCTCGAGGTACCGCGGAGCGAGCACCTGCCAGTTGTAGCAGCTTTCGACTCTGGCTGTTCCGAGCGCGCTCAGGCGCCGAAGCATCTCGCCTCCGGTGACAGCTTCCCGCAGCTTCAGGGCCAATGCGCCGGGCGCCGCCATATCCGCATACAGAGCTGCGTCCGCAAGAACCCATCGAAAATGCTCCGCATCGTGACAAATCACAGGCACCCCGGCAGAGCACGCCTCGATGAGCACCATGCCGAATCCCTCGTGAAGCGAGGCGAGCACAAAGAGGTCGGCCGCGGCAAAAAGTTCAGGAACCCCGGCTCGCGGGACCGTGATCAACGCGTGGCGGCCGGGTAGAAGTTGAGACGCCAGCGCCTTGAGTGCCGGCGTTTCAGATTCCGGCTCGCCAGCCATGCAGAGAAACACAGAATTGTCGCGAAGGGCGGCGACCTCGCGAATCAGATAGTCGAGTCTCTTGTGAGCGATGTTAAGAGCGGCAAGCGAAAGGATCAGGAACTTATCCTGCGATACGCCCAGCCGCTCCCGCACAGAATATCGAGGCTCCCTGGCGCGAAATCGCTCTGGGGCAATGCCGTAAGGTAACAAGTGCATGCGCTCCGGCGCAATACCATAATCGAGCGCCTGGTCGAGGCCAGCCTTGCTGACCTGATGAATGTATACTTCCGGCCGGAAGTGCTCGGGACGATAGGGGCCGCCGTTGGATTGCAACAAGCGAACTCGCGATCCGGCCCAGCGCAGAAAACGCGCCAGCGCATTCCCAAGGTTGCCCTCGCTGAAGTGGACTATATCGATTCTTTTCGCAAGCAGGTAGGGGACCAAGGCCAATGCGAAGGACAACTGCTCCCAATAAAACGCCCGCTCCGCACTCATAAAGCGCGCCAGCAAGCCGCGCCTCAGGCAAGGCACCACGATTTCATTGGGACGGCGCTTGCCAGAGCCTTTGAACAAGGTAACATCGGTCGGGCCGGAAAGGGCGGCAAACAATTCGCTGCTAAAGGATTCATACCCGCGGCGCACGTGTTCCAGGCCACAACAGGCTATTGCCACGCGCATTGCGAGTCCCCTTTAGATAGAAATGGATAGTTCCCTTTCACCGCGGAATCTCTCTGCATTTCAGCACGCCGGAATAAGCCGCATCTACCAGCTCTGCCGCGGCCCTCCAAGTGTACTTCCGGCTGGCATCGACGAAGGCCTGACGGCCAAGCCTCAGGCGCAAAGCCGGATCGGCCATGAGTAACTCTACGGAGCCGGCAATCTGCGCGGAACTTCCGGGTGAGATCAGAAGCCCGTTTTGGCCATCCGCAACAACGTCCTTCATCCCGCAGGTGGCGGTCGTAACCACGGGCAAACCGCTTGCCATGGCTTCAATCAGGGCCAGCGGAGTTCCTTCAAAGAAACTCGGCAGCAGAAAGATATCGTAGTCGAGAAGAAGCTCGGCACAGTCCGCGTGCGAGAGAGGAGGGTAAACCGCGATTCTCGAATGCAGCGGCGCGGGAAAACCCGCGAGGACCCTCGACCGGGACACTCCGGCGCCGAGCACTCCAAGCTGGAGCCGAGGATAACTCCAGGCTAGAGCGGAAAATGCCTCGACTAAGTAACGGATTCCTTTTCGCTCAATCCATGTTCCGGAAAAAAGAAGCCGATTGCAAGGGCGATGGTAAGATCGCCTAGGGGCAACGGAGGCAAACTCCGGACCGGCCGCCGGAAAGACCCTGGTGATTCTCGCCGGATCGAGTCGGAAACGAGTTACAAGAAATGATCTGTCTTCTTCGCTCAGGCACAAAACATGGCTGGCACAGCGCAGCGCCAACCGGGACTGCCACAGGCTGGCCGCGGGGTAGAATAGCCGGGTTTTCCAGCCGGGAGGCTCGGGGCCGGGAGGATCCTTTCTGAGGCGAAGCTCCCAGTAACGCTGCTCCACGCCGTGGGAGACAACCACAATTGCCGGATTGCCGATTCGCGACCTCTCGAAGACACACGCTGCGCCGGCCGGCTCATGGATATTGATTACATCGTAGGGTTCGCCGCGGAGGAACGCTTTCCTGGCATGGCGGCGGGCATACCAGGGAAAAGCATGACGCCGAAACCTCGGGCTCGCCGCTTCCGGCATATCATCCGCGGTGAAGTAATCCGTCTTCCAACCGAAAGCCTCAAGAGCCGCGTGCAGGGACTCCATCATCCGCGCCATTCCGCCCCAGCCGCCCCGCTCGACATTGTGTGCTACCAGCACGCGCCTATCTTCAGGATGGTAAGTCATAGGCTTCGATGTTAGCTGTGCAATGCGGACGCGAAGACTTCCAGATACTTTGCGGCAATGATTTCAGGCTCAAAGCTTTTCAGATGACTAACGCTTCCCTTCATCAATTGTTCCCGTCGCGAGGGATGTGCAAGCAGATCCAGGAGGGCGGAGGCCATGGCCGCCGCGTCGCCATTCTGGAAGAGAAGACCGCAAGGACCAACCGCCTCAGGCAACCCGCCTGCCGCGGAGGCAACCACGGCACAGCCGGCGGCGATGCCCTCAAGCGCGACCACGCCAAAGGGCTCGGCCCACCTGGATGGAATGACCATGATCCTATGCTTGGCGACCTCTTTGCCCCTGCCTTCCCGCATGGTTCCCAGAAAGACAACCTGTCGCGCGAGATCGAGCTCGGCGGCAAGGCGCTGCAAAGCCGGAAGCTCAGGACCATCTCCGATGATGGAGAGCGAGGGACGAATCCCCTGCGCCTTCAGGATGGAAAGGGAGCGAAGGACAAGATCGCATCCCTTGTCGGAGACCAGGCGACCGAGAAACACGATGTCCCTGGTGCGGGGACAATCTCGAAGATTGGCAAACTCATCCGTCTCAAAGGGGTTGCTTATGACGACCGACTTGACGGGCAGCGAAGCTGCAACCGCCTTGCTGATGGCGATGTTATGACAGATGGGAACCAAGGCTAGCTTCAGGTAGTCTTGCCAGCCCCGCCTGCCGGTTGTGCGCCTGAGCCATGTCTGATGAGCGATGACCATCGGCTTTCGGCATGGGAGCAAAGGAACAAGCGTCTGCAAGGAAATGTTGTTCAGAAATACGATATCCGCATTGCGGGCTAACTGGCGAAGCCTCCGGTTGGATGGGCAGCGTACGATTTCGTAAGCCGCGCCGGCTTCGTTCCCCGGCGTGCGGGTAGCAACGGTAACCGCCGCACCCAGACGCCGAAATTGTTCGGCAAGAATGCCGGACACGGTTTCGATGCCGCCAACGCTGGGCGAGAAAACGTGGGAGCAGAGGAGGATCCTCATCTATCCTTCTTCAGGATCGGCGACGCTGCCGGAGTTTGCATCCTGCGTTCACCAACGACCCTGGCCGGGGTTCCCACGGCGATAACTCCAGGGGGTACATCGCGAAACACCGAGCTCCGCGCTCCAATGACCGCTCCGTACCCGATGGTTACCCCTGGAGCCACGAAGACATCGGCAGCCAACCATGCCTCCGATTCAATCACGATCTTCCTGGCTAGCAGGTCGAAAGCCGGGCTGGTATAGTCATGAGTTCCGGTGCAGAGGTAAGACCGCTGAGATACCACCGCGCAGTCTCCGATTTCGATCTCCCCATAGGTGTATAACTGCACCTCGCCGCCGATGTGACAATAGGCGCCGATGGTCAGCTTCCAGGGATAGGGAGTTCTGACCGAGGGGCGAATGATAGCGTTCTTGCCGATCCGGGCGCCGAACAGCCTTAGGAGCCACCTGCGCCATCCGTACATTGCCTGAGGCGACATGGCGAAGAGAGTGGACTGCACCAGCCACCACAGTTGCACATAAGCCTTCGATCGTCCGCGGAAGCCGGCAGGGACGCGGAATTGCTCGAGTTGCTGATACTTCCGCGCCGGCCTGGCATTGCCCCGCTCCGGCCCTTCAGCCTGCGCAAGCCGAGAGCCGCTCAGAGGCGCATCAGGCATGGAGGGACCTCGCTCTCATGACGCGCGCCGGATTGCCGGCACAGATTGTATAGGGAGCGACATCCTTGGTGACCACTGAGCCGGCTCCTATCACCGCGCCCCGGCCGATGGTAACTCCGGGTAGGATGACCGCATTCGCGCCGATCCATACATCGTCCTCAATGGCGATGGACGCTTTGGAGGTATCGAGTGGCGCGTCGGTCATAAACTGCGTGGTTTCGGTGGTGTGATTGCTGGCCACCAGAGTGCAGAACTGCGCAATCTGGCAATGGCCGCCGATGCGGATATCTCCCCCAGCCGCTCTCAGGTTGTTGTATTCGTTGATCGCCGTGCGCTCTCCAATGAAGATGTGGCTGGGAATCCCGGCATCGAGTTTGGCAAGCAGCAGCGTCCCGTTACCAACGGAGCTGCCCCGCCCCGCCACGATCGTGCAACCGCGGTCGCGATCCACAATAACCCCATGGGCTACGCCAAAGCCCTGGCGGAGCAGTTCCGATCGCAACCATTCCTGGCGCAAAGCACGGATGGGAAGCAGCAGAAGACAGCGGAGAAAGATCAGTAGTCTCATGGTGGATGAAGATCGCTTGCACGGTTATTCAGCGCGGAGGATTCAAGGACATGCAACGCTAAGAGATGGGTTCGCATCGGCAAGGAACACGAATTACCCATTGATTCATGCTTGCAGCCATTCACTTTTCCTGGAGGTTGGCGTGAATCGCCTGGCATCCTGGACAGCAAGGCGGAAAGAACCACTTCGCCAAACTTGCATGGAACTTCCACAGGGCGGTAATCACCGCCAATTCAAGGTTGACCCAGATGAGGAAGGCCAACTGCCGGGCGTTTCTTAGAGCGCCTACGCGGAGATGTTCAAGTCCACCATAAACCAAACTTCGTCCAGCGCCGCGAAGAAAGTAGACTGGGCCCCTCTGTGTTTGCTTGAGACCGTGAATATGAAGGAAGAGCAAGAGAGAAAGCGCGTGGTGCTTGACACCCCGCCAGCCCGGCCGCCGATCGACTTCGTGCAAGACCCGGGCATCCGGCAAGAAGAGAACCTTGGAGTGGTTCTTGACGCGCAGGTGGAAATCGACATCTTCCATCGCGGCAAAGAGAAATCGCTCATCGAATCCATTGATTCTTGCGAAGAGTTCCCTGCGGATTGCGAAGTTGCAGGACCAAAGATAACCGCCGGTTTCATTTGCCGGCACAGCGTCGGCAAAGCCGGAGACCTTTCCTTCCACGCCGATGCGGCCTTCAAAAACGCCGGTGTCCGGATTCTTCACGGCCGCATTCCGATATGCGGCAATCAGGTTCTCGTCCGGGATGCAGTCGTCGTCGAGGAAGATCAGCAGCTCCCCGGTTGAGTGAGCCGTGCCGCAATTGCGATTGGCGGCGGGTCCGCGGCGCGGTCCCTGGACAAGCCGCACCATGTCCAATTGTCCGGCAAGCAACTGGCGTGTTTCCGCTGCGTCTCCGTCGTCGCTGACGACGATCGAGCATTCCGGGTGAGCTATGACATACGGGACGACCCGGCTCAAGCAGCGCTTGAGCATCTCGGGCCGGTTTCTGGTGGGAATGATAATCGCGACGCTGGGCGAGGCCATCGGTGATTTTCACTTCAGAGTCGAATCAAGGTATTTGCCGGGGCTTACGGCGGGGTGCCCGCGCTTTTCCTGCTCAATCCCGTGCCCAGGGTACCGCGCAAGGAAGAACGGGCTGGCGATTCCGGGATGGGCGAGTGCAGCGTCTTGCCGGCGGCCAGCCCTGGAGCCGATCCAATTCTCCCTGCGCCAAGGCCGCGGCTGCTGGGCCTGAGCCGGCTTTGCCGTATGGTTCCTGCATGCCTCAACCCAGGGGCAGTGGAGACCGGGCTCGGTCTGGATGCTGTGTTTCCCGCGCGCGGGCCCGATGGAGAATTTGACAGATGCGCCGCGGCAGGCGAAGGGCTGCTTCGACGGGCCACCGGCGACGAAACCGAGGATCCCGCTGCAAGGCCTCTCGGGGGCGTAGAAGTATTCGCAGCAGAAGCGGCGCCTGGCGTGGTGCCGGGAGCGGCGCCAGGAAGAGCGCCAAGGGTCGAACCGTCGCGCCAGATTCCGTCCGATTGGCGGGCGGCTCCGAAGCTTCCTTGTCCGGCTACCCAACGGGAGCCTCCCGCCGACGGAGTGGCGCGGCCCGCTGGTTGTCCGCCAGCCCTGGCGCCGGCGCGCGAGGCGCTTGCTCCGGACTGGGATGAACCTGCGGCGGGTTGGATGGCTTGCTGAGCAATGGCGGCGCAGACGTTTATGGACGACGCCAGGAAAAACATCGGCATAGTGACCGAAGCTACTCTCTTTGCCAGGCTCATCGAGCGGCTCCTTGCTGCGCTGCATGGCCGGCCGCGGATGCGGCGACCGATTGCAGGCATTGTTCCAGATGGCCGAGAACGCACGCCGACGACCATCGCGCTCTTGCGCATGCGCGCGCATTTTGGCCCAGCTTGCCCAGATCCCAGCCCCGCAGGTCATGGATTGCGCCCAGCAAAGCCTCCGGGTCTTCGGGCGGAACAACCACTCCAGCTCCCGATTCGCGGACACATTGCGCTACTTCGCTGAACGGATTCACGGAAGCGACGATTGGGCGTCCCGCGGCCATGTAGGTTACGATCTTCGACGGAAACACGATCGCAGAGACCGATGCCTGCTGGGTCAACAGGCAAAGGTCGCTCGCCGCCAACAACCCTCGGAATTCCGGCTCGTCCAAGAGCGGCAAGAAGCGCACGTTGGGCAGGCCGAGTTCCGCGGCCAGGCGCTCGATCCGCGCGCGAACGGCGCCATCGCCAGCCAGCAGGAACAGGATGGAATCGTCCGTGCGGTTCAGTTGAGCGGCCTCGACGATGACCTCCAGTCCCTGCTTAACTCCCATATTGCCGCTGTGGGTTACAAGGAACTTGTTTTCCAGGCCATGCCGCTGGCGGAATGCATTGCCCTCGTCCGGATCCATGACCAGCAAGGAGTCGTCTGCGCGCGGCTCAAGCAGGGAGACCTTTTCTGCCGGGACGCCTTTGCCGACGATCCGGTCCCGCATGCCGCTAGTGAGCGTGGTTACCAACGTTGCATGACGGTACGCTGCTCTCTCCACCCCGTACGGAATTCTCAGCGCCCAAGATGGAAGCATGTTGAGATCCGCGGCCGCATCGGGCTGCAGGTCTTCCACGTCGAAGATGTAGGGAACGCGCCAAAGGCGGCTGAGCAAAATGGCGCTCCAGGCGAGTCCCAGCGGCGGAGAGACGACCAGCAACACGTCGGGCCGTTTTCGCGCGACTGCGCGGATCAAAGAGGAAAGAACGAAACTCGCTTCGTGCAGGATTCGCTTGACCGAGGTCGCGGGATTGGGGATGTAAGCATAGCCGCGAAGAATGCGAACGCCATTTCGCTCTTCGCTGGATTGAAGCCTGCCGGCATAGCTTTGCGGCACCTCCCATTCCGGGTAATACGGAAAGGTGGTGCAGACCTCTATATGGTGTCCCGCGGCGGCCAGGTATTCCGCGCGATAGGTGGTGAAAGCGCCGATGCCTGTAACTTCGGGCCAATAATTGATGCTCAAGATCATGACTCGCATCGGTCACTCATCCAATTGGGCGCCCGCGCCTGGAAGGGAAACGCCGCTCTGCGATCGGTTGCGGCGGGCGACGGATTCGACGGATTGCAAAAGGAAGCGGCCGAATGCCTGGCGGGAAAAAAGAGCTTGCGCGCGATGGCGGGCTTCGCGCCCTTTATCCATTAGAGGGCTCGAAAGGGCTGCAACCAGAACGCGCTGGAAGTCTGCGCGGCTTTGCGGGCGATAACAGTATCCCGCCCCGCCCAGAATCTCGTTGAATGGGCTGAGGCCGGGCGCGACCGGAACCAAGCCATTGGCCATGGCCTCCACAAGAACATAGCCCCAGTCGTCGAGCAGCGAGCCGAAGCAGAAGACTTGCGCCTGCCGCATGATCTGCTGGAGTTGCTGCCGCTTGACATGGCCGAGGAACTCGACGGGGAAGGGAATGTGCGCGGCTGCGCGGCGGAGCGCATCGTCCGGCTCGCCGGCGAGTTGAAGAAAGGTTCCGGGCGGCGGAGTTATCTCTTTCATGGCATCGAGCATCCAAAGAATTCTCTTGCGCGGCTCGTTGAGCCTGGCGGCGGCCATCAGCATGCGGATTCCGGTGGTTGGGCGATCTTGCGCGAGAGTTACAAAGGTGCCGGGGTATGCCAGATCGGAGGGTACGGACCGGCGGCGGAGACTGGCGTCCAACGCCTTGGTCACGGAAAGAACCCGGTCTGCAGCCCGGTAAGCGCGCCAATCCTTGCGCCACCAACCGACGGAAGAAAGAACGGTGCGCAAGAACGCCCTGACGCCTCTGCCTGGAACCAGAAGCGGAACCTTGCGCAGATAGCCGGGAAGGTGAACCGGATAGGACCAGGCCGCGACTAACTGGCAACAAGGCACCGCGCGATCCACAAGAGTGGATTGGTTCAGGATATAGGCTGCCGGACGCACGCGACGCCCCGCCAGGTGCATGTGAATCTGCTGGAGAGTCCCGTCCGGACCGGCGGCAAGGCGGCTTGTGGCGCTGGAAGCAATCCTCGCAATCCGACCTGGCGGCAATCCGGGGCGGCCGGCGAGATCGATCCGGACGACCTCAACCGCGGGAGTGCCGGGAAGCGGAATGTCCCCAGCGGCGATGAGGAGTACATGGCGTCCCATTTCATGCAGGGCATGCGCGGCCTCCCAACACCAGGTGGCCATCCCGTTCCGGTTGTAGAGCAAGGCCACAACCAGGGGATCGGATGCGCCGGCCGGCTGAAGAGACGATGCGCGCGGGCTGCACTCGATTGTCGCACTCATATTGGGCTCTCGCCGCGCGGACCGATCGATTCCGCGCGCAACCTGACGCATCCAGAGACTCTAATTGGGCGAGCGGCGATAGGCCCCGATGAGTATGTCCTGGTACACGTCCTGGCGGGTAATCGGCTCGCATCCAGCGGCGGCTATCTGGTATTCAAACCCCTCTTCCTCGAGCAGTGAAAGGAACCCTGCCAAACGAGAAGATTGGCCGCCGATGCGATGGTGGTACTCGATGACCATTCTACGAATTAACGATATCTTGCCACTGGTTTTCAGATCGGCCATCACTTCCCATTCGGCGCCCTCGACGTCCAGTTTGGCAAGATCGATGGGGCCGTCGATGTAGTTGGACAGCTTGCCGGTCTTCACAACGATCTCGCGATGATTGGAGGTTCGATCGGGATTGGCGCTCATGGAGAGGATTCCGGCCTCGTCCGCGCCCGTATAGAACGGTTGGTCGCCTTCGCTATTCGCGAGTAGCAGGTTGTATACCGTTACGTTCTGGAGACGATTCTGAGCGACGTTCTTCTCCAGCACGGATGCGGTAACAGGGTCTGCCTCGAAACAGGAAATGCGCGCGTTGGGGTAGAGGTGCTTGAAAAACAGCGTGGCCATGCCGATGTTTGCGCCGCAGTCCAGGATCGCCGGAGAATCGGACTGGGCTTGGAAGATGTACTCGCCTTTGAAGAAGATCTCCCGCAACAGTAACTGGTACGCTCCTTGGGAGAGGCAGCTTACGCGAAAACCGAGCAGATTGGTCTCTTGTCCATGAGGCCGGCGAGCGCGAACCAGGCTGACCAGGTCGGCGAAGCTGTAGTCCCGGCGCGCGATGCTGGCGGTATAATCGGCAACCCGGGCAATCTTGAGCGCCGGTTTGGAGAACCACTCGCCGGGATTCACCTGACACCTCAAATGCAAATGGCCCAGCTTCGACGAGCATGCCTGCCGGGGGTATGGCTCGAAGGCGGCCGGCTTATCTATGGAGCTGCCTGGATTCCCGGCAATTCATCCGGGATATCGTCTCTGCCCGGAGTCGCCGGCGGAGCCAGACGGTGTCCAAGCTCGATTAACGGCCGCTCCAGAAAATGATAGCTGGCAACAGCAATGGCCAGGAGTGCGATGTAGCGCAGAGGCGTCCGCTCCAGAATGCCCAGCGGAAAGCCGTGGTAGTAATGACCGGTGAAGAACAGCTCTTGCCACAGATAGAGGCTATAGGATATGCGCCCGAGATATCGGAGCGGAGCCCACTCCAGGGCCATGGTCAGGTAACCGCGCGGGTTCAACACCGAACCAAGAACCATGAGCGGCATGAGCAGCGCAACAAGAGTGATTTGCAGCCAGGCGCCCTCCCAATGCGAAACCAGAAACAAGAGCGCAATCGATAGCAAAGGCCAGATACGAAGCCCAGCCGCCAGCTTCTCCCGGACCTTGCTCGACTGCGCAAGAACCGCGAGAATGGCGGGGATCAGCAGCGCGTCGAGGCGAATGTCGGTATGAAAGAGCACGTGTTCCCAGGGCCTGGACTCGAGCACCTGAAAGCGGTGCGCCGCGACCACGACAGAGAGCCCGATGAGAACCCCCAGCCGCCAGCGTTTTCGAGTGAGCACCAGCAGCGCGGGAAGAATCAGGTAGAAATGTTCCTCGACCGCCAGCGACCAGAAATGGCTGGTGAAGTAGGAGTCGGGCGCCTGCTGCCCAACAAGCGAGGTGTAGTTGCGGAGGAAGAAGAGCGAGACAAGCCACTCGCGCACTCCGATGTGCAACACCCCGGTCAGACCGAGAATGGCGACCGCAACCAGAAACGCAAGCGCCGGGGGCAGAATGCGAAAGGCGCGGCGGATGTAGAAATTCCGCAATGAAATGCGGCCGAAGAATTGTTCTTCCTCAAGCAGCCTCCAACAGATGAGCAGGCCGCTGATGGCAAAAAAAAGATCGACCCCGTTCTTTCCATTCTGAAAGACCCAGAGGGTGCTGAAAGGCCCAATGGCATGCAGGCTGTCGTGAGTGAGAATAACGCCGAGAATCGCCACCGCCCGCCACCCGTCGAGCGCGGGCAGGTACCCTGCTCGCTTTCGCACAGGCCGATACCGCAGCGCGGCTTGCCGTTCTCGTTGCATGGCCGAATCCAATTCACGGCGCGCCGGCCTCGCGGGCGCCGTTTCGAGCGCACCCAGGCGGCTCGCTCTCTTCATCCCCGCAGGTTGAAGCCCGGCCGCCGCAAAGCGGGGTTCAAGACTGGAGATGCTTCATCGGGAACTCCGGTCCGGTTCAGCGCCGCCAGCGAGAAGGCGAGACTGACCACCATAAAGCCCTGCAGGGTGGGCACCTCCAGGGTGTCAAACACCAGCCCGTTCACCATCAACGGGACAAAAAACCAGGCGAGCGTCTGGTGATCGCGCACTCGGGAAAGCGCCTTGGCTGCGATCAGGGTTGCCAGAAGGAATCGAAAGAGCATGAAGGCCAGGCCGAATATCCCGCCGAACTCGGTGACGACTCGAGAAAACTCTCCCTCGCCGGCAAGAAACTGCTGGGTTCCGGTCAACAGCTTCGAAGCCACATTGCTGCCGATGCCCATGCCGCTTCCATACCACCGATCCGGCGACAGGCCGGCCTCGATTGTCTCGGCAATCGGATTGATCAGGCGCGATTCGAGAGTTCCCTGCGTGCCTCCTTCCGATCCAGAGGCTTCGATGAGACGCTGCTGGAAGGTGGCGGTAGCCTCGGAAAAGACGGGCAGCCGCGAAACCGCCATGGCCACAACCAAGAGCGCCAGGATCACTTTCAGCGAGGCGGCAAGCTGCGATACGCCGAACATTGCGGCCGTGGCCACGCAAGCCAGCAACGCCATTAACAGAAGCAATACCATGCGGCTCCCGGTTACCGGGACGGCAAAGACCAGCGCAAATGCGGCCGCCCATAGCAGCCCTTTGCTGGCGAACCGGTCATTGGCGATGCCATAGAAAATGAATGTCGCCGCCATGGGGATGAAGTTCGCGGGACCCGTCACATAGCTGAAAGTTGCGGAAGCCCTGACGTGGCCGGCTGCGTAGTCAAGCTGCTTTGTCCCCTCGAATGCGCCCGCATTCAAGAAAGAACCCGGCGGCGCAAAGTACTGCGCGACTTCCAATGCCGTCAACGGCAAAAGAAGCCACAATGTGACGTTTCCGAAATTGCGCAGATCTTCTTCATCGAGCGTTGCTCCCATGATGAATGCGACTGGAAATGGAAGCAGGTAGGAACGCAATCCGTAAATCGCAACGAACCACGGATTCTGGCCGGCGATCAGTTGCACGAAGCACAGGGCCAGCATGGCTGCGGAAAGAATCCCCACCACCGGCGTCCATTCCCTCGGCCAGCGGCGCGTCCTGAGAGCCTCCAGGATGATGAGCAGCGCGACCGGGTCGCGCACCAGCAGCAGCGGGCCGGAATACTCTGTGAACATCCATTTGCGCAGCGCCCCCTCAAAAATCAGCAGCAGGAAATAGAGCCAGATGAGCTTCTTGAGCAAGGGCATCCGGGGAGTCGAATTGGTTCGGCTTCGCGAAAATCTCAACGCCATGAAGCAGCCTTCACAATCTCCGTCCAGGATTCGCGGTAAGACTCCCACGAGTTCTCCGCCGCCGTCTTCTGCGCATCGCCGGACATCCGGGCCAATAACTCGCGGTCCCGATTCAAGGTATTCAGCCGATCGGCGATGGCCTCGGCGGAGCAGATGGGCGTCACAAAGCCTTCCCTGCCGTCGGCCAGCAGATCGCTGGCACCCACGTTCGGCGTGACAATGACCGCAAGACCACAGGCGAGCGCCTCGGTGACCACAAGTCCGAAGGCCTCGCTGATGGAGGGAAGGACGAGCACATCCGCCTGGAGCATGATTTCCATCACCTGTTCGTGAGGCACGGTCTCAAACCATCGCCAGCGAGCGCAGGCCGCATCGACAAGGGCGTTAGGAGCAAAGCGACGCCCGATCATTGTGAGTTCGACATCCGAGCCGAGCATCTCGACCGCCCTGAGGAGATAGCCGATGCCCTTTCGCTGATGGAGAGCGCCCGCAAACAAAACCTGCAGCGGACGGCGAGATCCGGTTCCGGGTTGCGGCCGGGAGCGAACGGGCGGCGCGCCATACGGCACAACCTTGATCCGCTCTTCCGGGACAACGCCCGCCAGAGTCCTGCGCACATGCTGGCTGGCTACGACGATGCAGTCGGCAAGCGCGAGCTCTTCGTCTTTCCCGCGCAGGTGACGTTCGGAGTCGGACAGCTTGGGAATGACGGACGCGAGTTCCGGGTTGCGCATCGCCTCTTCGCGCAGAAGGTCGCGCTCCCAGTACCAGTACCCGCTGGTCAGATCGTAGAGAGTTGTAATGCCCTTCTCTTTGGCCTGACGGAAGGTGTGAAGGGCGGCGCCTTCATACGCGTACACTGCATCGACGTCGATGTTCCCGAGGCGCCGCGCCACTTTGCCGTCGAAGTGCCGGTACATGCCGATCACCGAGAAGGGGCGCTCGCCGGCGCAAAGCAGCTTTTCAAGAGGCGACGACCGGACGGCCAAGCGGACACTCTCTCTCCAAGGGACACACCTGATCCGCTCCCTGGGCGCGTCCTGAAAGGCGCGCCGGGCCAATTGCTGGCGCAGGCCGGAAGGCAAAAGGCGATTCCAGATCGAACCGGTATCCCAGGCGACGGTGGTCCAGAACTCGGCCAGCATATCGTGCTCCACCAAGCCGCGGAGAGCATTGCGCACATTCTCATTGCCGGTCGGATGGGAGATCGACACGGCAGGCTTCTTCTCCATCTCGCCGGCGGCGTTGCGCACAGAGTTCGCGGAGCAAATTGTCGCCACTGCCAGCCTCCCTTCCCCGGCGAGATTCGCTTCCACTTATGCTTGCGTGGCGCCGGCTTCGGACGCCGTTTCGGTTTCAGCCTTCGCAGGCGGCTGAACCAGCCAGCGCGCATACGCCGCGGCATGGACATGCAGCCGGTGCTCGGAGTACCAACGCCAGGCTGCGATGGAACAGCGCTCAAGCCCGGCCCCGAGGGCTGAGTTCGCGGATTTCGGAGTTACCAGGTGCACTCCGTCCACCAGTCCATCCATCTCGCCTGCGAACGATTCCGCCAGGATAGGGATGGCGCCGTGCGCGCAAAGGCCGGCAAAAATTCCCGACTTGACCAGGCAGAACGGAGGATGCGGGACAAAGCCGAAGATCGATCCCGAGAGAAGGCCCGCAATCTCCGCGGCGGCCAGAACCCCCTTGCGGTCCACCCCGATTCCGCACACTTGCGAGGGAGCCTCGCAATCCGGGCCGATATCGACGATCTCCTCGATGCCAAGCTTCTCGAGCAGCCTTCCCAAGCCAGACAGGCGGTCATAGGACTTTCGCCTGGTGCCGGGAAGGCCGAACACCGCCATTGCCGGCCGCCGGGCGCGTACGGGGGGGATGTCCAGGCTCTCTTCCACGTTGGAAAACACCGGCAACCGCTGCAGAGGATGGGCAGCGCCTTGCATGGCTTCGCGCGCGAGCCAAGCAAGATTCCGGCTCAGATTGGTGGCCACCAGATCGCATTGCATGGCGATCCTTCGAGCTGCCCGCTTCTGGCGGCGCGTGTACCAGAATGCCGATCTCCATGGCATTCCCGTTGCAAACAACTCATGGAAGTAAACTCCGATGCGGAACTGTCCGCTCGCGCGCACGCGCTCGAGCGCTTGGGCAAGAATCAACGGGGCTCCGTCCGGCGAGTAACCATAGCCGCTCACATGCACCAGGAGCGCTCCCGGCTGACCCTCGCTCAGGGAGATGCAGGACTCCAATAGCCGCTCCGGGGCGCAATACATGCGGGGAAACCGCAGATCGCACGGTTCTGTGGAATTCAGCACCACGAATGCGGTGCCGATGCCAAATGCGTCTTCGAGCTCCCGGGCCAGGGCGATGGCATGATCGCTGACGCCGCACCGCGCGGGCTTCAGTTGGGCAACCACTTGAATGAGCAGTCGATTCATGGGGGAATGAGAACCTGCGGGGATCGGGGACCGGCCCGCGGCCAGATCAGTCCTGGTAACCGCGCATCACCGAGGCAATCAAGATCCATCGTTTCCTGAGCGGCTCGCCGGGATTCGAGAGCAGGGGACTGGCCAGCGCCAAAGCCGCGAACTCGAGAAGATGGCGGACCAGCAGTCCCACTTTGAGCAGCAAGACCGGCGCGTGACGGTGCCTGTCGAGCAAGAGCAGCCGGGCGCGATGAAAGGAAAGCACGCGCCGGGAGGACCATGCCGAGGCCTGCCATTGGTTATCGTGGATCACGCCCTTCATTTCCAGGACGGCGAGCTCCCAGCCGTTGCGATGCGCCCTTCCGCACCAGTCCAGATCGGAGTCGGAGAATGGAAACGACGCGGCATCGAAGCCGCCGGTTTGTTCCCATGCGGCCCGCTTCACCAGCAGAGGACTTGTATAGACCACATCGCATCTTCCCCAGCGATAGCCCTCGAAGGGAGGCTCGGCTTTCCAACGCGGCCGATCCAGACCCACGAGCGTGGTCAATTGTTGCCCCAGCAAAAACTGCGCAGCCGTAGGGAAGGAGCAGCCGTAACCGGCTGGCCGGCCTGAACGCTTGGTGACCGTGAACCCCGCGGCTCCGAGGCCTGCCTGGGCCTCCAGCAGCCTGGCCGCGAGAACGATCGGCTCGCTTCCCTCGATCCGGTTGTCGGTCTCGAAGAGAAAGAGGAATTGCAACTCCGGGTAACGGGCGATGGCATGGCGGCAACCGGCATTCACGCCGGCGGCAAAGGAGGAGTCTTCGCCGGAGGCCGCGGGCAGAATCGAAATTTCGGGTTCCGCAAAGACGCCGCGATATTGCTCGAGCCACTCGATGCTGCCGTCGGTCGATCCCGCTTCGTAGACTACGATTGCGGAGCGAAATGGAGATCGTCTCAACGCGGCAGCCAGCGAAGTCAACGACCCCTCAAGCAGAGACCGCCTGTTGAAGGAGTTCACGATGGCCACTAGCCTCACTGGGCCGGCGGCGCCTTCCGGTTGTGCGGTCTGGCTATCCCGATCATGCATGGGTCTGTCGCTATCCTGCGTGCGGCGGAAAATGCAGTAAGAAAGAACGGCCGGTCGATCCGCTGGCCAAGGGCGATGTGGATTGAGGTCTTTCCCGCGCGCAAAAGAACATGACCAACGCGCTATCTTTGAGCAGAAATGGACGCCCGAGTTTCCGGCTAGGGCCTGCCCCAGAAGTTCAAAACAAAATAATTGCTGTCATCCTGAGCGAACCGGGGTCCCCGGCGATAGGTCTTCGTCGCTGGGGTGGGGAACGGGGCCCCAGGCGTCCTCTTCAGCCTGGGGGTGGTGAGTCGAAGGATCTGCAGTTGTTCTTCAATGAACTTCGGGGACACCACGCCTAGTATGCGGTTCTATAGATGGCGAGACTGGTGCCGATGTTCAAGGCGGAGGAGATGGCTTGCTGAGTGGCCAGCTTGCCGTTGCTCGTAGGAACGTACAAGATATCTCCGTCCTTCAGAGCTACGTCGGCGGCTTTGCCTTTTTGAATCAGATCGAAGGCCAGGACAATGTCCTCCTTGCGGCCGCCGTCGAGAGTGCGCACCAGGTGTACGCGGTTTAAGGCAGCGGCGGGCGCGCTGCCGGCGGCCAGCGCCATAACTTCCTCCACCGTCAAGCTCTGGCGGCCTTCCAACACATAGCCTCCGGGGCGATTCACTCTGCCCAGTACATAAACGATTCCCGCCCTCGGGACCACAATCGCGTCGCCCGGAAATATCTGCACCGGCGGCAACTCCGGGGTGAGAGCGTCGGGGTTGTAGTTGACCGCGATCGGATGGGCCGGATCGGACTTGCGGGTGACGATCACTTTGGAGGAGGCTGCCGGCAGCACCCCGCCGGCAGCGGCGATCAGGTCGTTCAGCGTGCGCACACCCAGAGCAGGGTACACGCCGGGTACTTTTACCGCTCCATTGACCGTGATCCCCTGCGAGGCATACTCGGAAATGAAAACCGTGGCGTGAGCGTTTGCGGGCCTCAGAATTTCGGCCTCGACGTAGCGCCTCTCGAGGGTCTTCGCCGCTTCTTCCGCGGTCTCTCCCTCCACATGCACGGGGCCCAGCAGCAGCGCGTCGATCTCGCCTTTCTCGTTCACCCGATAGTGCCCGGACAGGTCCGGGTTGTCGAAGACGCTGACTTCAAGCAGATCTCCCCAACCGATCTTGAGCGGCGGCGCGGAAACCGGCGTGGAAGTGGCGGATTGCTGCGCCAGCCCCGCTCCCGCCTGCATCAGCAGGATTGCCGCAACGCCCGCCGCCAATGCCAATGACTTAGCCATGTCACTCACCCTTCTTCTCAAACTCGAATGGGCCGGCGGTTTCCGAAAAGGGCGGATTCTCCGCATATCCGTATCCACTCTTGTTGCCGTACATGCCGTAGCGATAGGTGTAGAAGTTTTCCAGCCGCATATCGACATCGTTCACCACCACCCCGGCAATGGGCACATTGATTCGCCACAGCAGATCCCGGGCGCGGAGCAGCGCGCGCTTGCGCGTCATTCCCGCGCGCGCAACCAGAACCACCGTGTCGGCAAGAGCCGCAATCGCCTGCGTGTCGGAGACCGCAAGCACCGGGGCGCTGTCCAGCACGATCCGATCGAACTCGCGCGCCCATTGACCTAACTGCTCCTCCATCCGATGGGAGGAGAGCATCTCGGCGGGATTGGGGGGCCTGGGGCCGGTCGGCAGCACATGCAGCGTGGGAAGTTCCGGCAGCGGACTGAAAAGGTCGTTGCCTGCTCCCGGTCGAGTCAGCACCATGGAGAGGCCCGATCTCTTATCGTCGATTTTGAACACCTTGTCGATGCTTCCACGGCGAAGGTCGGCGTCCACCAGCAGAACCCGCTCGCCGCGTTGAGCGAATACGATAGCGCAGTTCACGGCGGTAGTCGTTTTTCCCTCGCCGGGGAAGGCGCTGCTCACCACGATCACGCGGGGCGGCTTGTCGATGGAGGAGAGCAACAGGGAACTGCGCAAGCCACGATAGGCTTCGGCGGCAATCGACTTAGGACGGTGCAGCGCGACCAACTGCTCTAGGTAGTCGCCGGCAGCGCCTTCGCCAGCGCCGCGCTTGCGCTTGCGCTTGCCCTGTTCGTCCACGATGTGCGGAACGGTTGCCAGCGACGCCAGCATGGATGCGCTTTCGACTTCTTCCGAGGTCTGCAGCGTATCGTCGACCGATTCGGTCATGAAGGCGAGGACCGTGCCCACCAGCAGCCCGCCGATCAATCCCAGCATCAGGCTCAAGGATTTCCTGGGAGCGACAGGGGCGAAAGGAACCTGGGCGCGATCGACAATCGTGATGTCGGTCGCCGAAAGCCCCGCCGTGACACTCGCCTCCTTCAATCTCATTTGCAGAGTGTCGTAGAGATCGCGATTCAATTCCGCTTCGTGACGGAGAATTGCATACTGCGCCGCATCCTCGTTCAGGCGGTAGGCATCCTCCTTTTGCGCGTCCAGGCGCTTGCGCTCCATTTCTTCCAAGCGCAGCGCGCCCTGGTATTCGTCCCTGACCTGATTGCGGGCAAGCGCCACCTCATTGGCGACGCTGGCCTGAAGCTTGGCGATCTGCGCATCCAGTTCCTGCATCCGTGGATGACGGTCGCCGTACTTCCAAGCCAATTGCGCGCGCTGGGTTTCAAGCTCGCTGAGCTGGCTGCGCAGGGCGCCCAGTTGAGGATTGTCGCCCATCAGGGCCACAATGTCCGGATCCTGGTTTTCAAATTCGCGCAGGCGCGCTTCCTTCATGATCCGGTCCGCCTCGGCGCCCTCCAGATCCGCGCTGATCTGGGAGAGGTTTTGCATGGTGAGATTGGAGGTCTCGTCGGTGCCGACGATGTTGTGCTGCTTTTGAAAATCCGCCAGCCGGCGTTGCGCGTCGGACGCCTCCTGCTTCAGGTTTTCCAACTGTTTCTGCAGCCAGGCCGAGACATGCATGGTGCGGTCGAATTTCGACCGGAGGTCCTCGTCGATATAGGTGTCCACCAGCTTGTTGACCACCTCGGTTGCCAGTTTCGGGTCGTTGTTGCGATAGCGAATCTCGACCATCTGCGTCGACGGCACGATCTGGACGCGCAACCCGCCGCGGATCGAGCCGATCAGGGCAAGGCGCTCCATCGGCGTGATCTCGTTGGAAGCCGCGGAAGCTCCCGCGCCGGCATTGTTCTGGCCGGCAGCCCGTATATTCGATATCAGATTCAGGCTCTCCGCCGTCTGCAGCAGCACCGAGTTGCTCTGCAGCACAAGTATCTCTGTCTGCAAGCCGGTGCCTTCGGCGGAGCGTTCCTCGTCAACCAGGCTCTGCAGGCCGACGTTGGGCGCGGTGTTGGGCTTGATTTCTATGCGCGATACGCTCTCGTAGACCGGCCTGGTCCGGAAGGAATAGATGGCCGCCGCGGCCACCGAAATCGCGGTCACGATAAGAATGATGAGGCTCCGCTTCATCAGCACGCGCCACACATCCATCAGCGAGAGCCGGTCTTCGGAGGGAACCACGGCCGCCCGGCGATGAGCTGTTTGAGCGGCCGGCGACTCGGACTGCCGATCAAGCGACATGCAAACTCCTGACCTTCCTAGAGCCTGTTATTAACTATAGGATGAACGGCGCCCCATCTCATGGTTGGGGGATAACACCGCTTTAACGCGCGCGGCTTTGCGCGACAGCGGTCTGAGAGCCGCTCAGACCGGCCTGGGCCTCGGCTCTTGCGGCGGCGAATACTCCATTGATGGCCGGCGCGGCCTGTTTCATGGCGTACCGCTTGAGGAAGCTGGGCCGGGCTCGGGCCGCGATGGCGTCGCGTTCGGCCCCAAGCAGCGCGAACCAGCGGCGTAGCAACAGCTCGGTGCCTGCAAGCGTATCGTCCTCGACGAGACCGGCGCCGTCGGCCTCGATCTCGCGCCAGATGTTCACCTGATTGCTGATCAGCACCGGGCGCCCGGCGGCAAGAGATTCGACCACCGCGATGCCGAAGTTTTCCTGGTGCGAAGGCAGGACCAAGGCTTCCGAGGCACGGAGCGCGCCCCATTTGACGTCACCGCCAAGCAGGCCAGGCCAGTGTACCCTGCCAGCAATTCCAAGCTGTTCGGCCAGCCGCTGAAGCTTTCTCTGCAACCCGGCCGGGTCGGGGCCTGCAATCACGAGGTCAACATCCGGGACCGAGGCCGCAATCCTCGCAAATGCCTTGAGGAGGAGGTCGCAGCCCTTCTTTTCGTGGAGGCGGGCAAGAAACAGCAGATAGCGGCGGCCGCGCAGCTCCGGCAAGGCGCTGAAGAAAGCCTCGAGCTGGCGGGCAGAATCTCTTTCCCCTTCTTCGGGGTCGTTGATCCCATAGGGGACAACCACGCTGGTCCACCGGCTGGGACGAAAGCTGGTGCGGGCCAGGTCGCATTCCGTTGCAGTGGTAAAGAAGACCGCCTTCGCATCGCGGAGAACGGCATGCTGCAGGGGCCAGTAAAGCGCCTTCTTGAGATGCTTGAACGGATACTTGCGGTTGAACCAGGGATCCAGCGCGCCGTGAGCAAATATCCCATAGGGTGTTCCAGATCGGCGCGCCGCGAAGCGCGCGGCAATGCCGGGGAAGGTCCATATTCCGTTCACGACGATGCCGTCGAATCGCGCGGCATTGCGATAGAGCCAACTCCAAAGGCGCGGCGAGAATCCATAGATGCCAAGAAGAGATTGCCCAAGAGCATGGACGGCACAAGGGAAGTCATGCAGGAACGGCGCGCCCGGATCGTCGAGGCAAACCACCTCCAACCCGTCACCGGCTTCGAGGCAGACTGGCGCGAGCTGGCGCACCGCCTCGGACAGGCCGCCGGCAGCGGGCGAGAGGCTCCCGACGACGTGAAGAATATGCACCGGGGGCCGCGCAGCCGGCGATGAGGTAGAACCTGGCTCTATCATTTCTTGACGGCCGATCGGATCGAGGATTGCGGCTGGAATCACAACGTGCTTTCTGTCTGCGGATAACGAGTTAGCTCCGAAAGCTGCCGGAGGCAGTTTCAGCTATGGACGCGGATCGATGGGACGAGATGGCGCAGAAATCCGCGTAGGCCTTGAACACCACCTCCGGGCCGGACCCATCGAACAGAAAAAGCCGTTCCAGGGAACGATAGTTGACCACGATGGCGATGAGGGCGAGAACCACGGCCTTGGCATTTGTGGCGCGCAATTGTCCCGCGCCGGTCCAAGGTTCGAGATAGCGGGCAACCACCTCGACCAGTTGACCCAGGTGCTTGCGCAGCAGCGGATCGATGTCCTCGCCCAACTCGAGCGTGCTGTACTGCATCAGGCGCAGGAGTCCGGGCCGATGCGCCAGGGTGGCGGCGATCAGTTCGAAGGTTCGCGCCAGCACCGTCTGGCTGTCGCCGGCATCCGCAATCCCGGCCAGCAGATCGCCGCGCAGCTTCACCTGCTGCAACTCCGCATCGAGCACCGCCAGATAGAGGTCGCGCTTGCGCGGATAGTGGCGATAGATGGTGACCTCGTTGACTCCCGCCCTGGAAGCGATGTCGCGCGTGCCCACGCCGCTATAGCCGTAATCGGCAAACAGCTCCGCGGCGCTGGCAAGAATGCGCGCCTGCGTGCCGCCTCTTCCGAGACTTGAGAAAGATTTCATGTGGGTTCTCTACCGGGTGATCTTCCAGCTACAGGTCCTGACTTTAGGCCGCGGTTTGCCGTACAAGCTATATCGGAGGACTAATACCCAGACCGCATGATCTTGGAATGCCGATCATCACGGCATGGGTGCCCCAGAGCCTGCACTGAGCTTGCCGAAGTGTCTCGCCTTTGAGACCGGGGAGATTACAAATCCACGCGGATGCGATACTAGAGCGGCTCCAGGTCGTCTCCGTCGACCTCCACCGCGATGCTCTGCATGATGTGCTCCAGCGTGAGAACTACGCGCAGACTGTTCTTCTTCCGCACCACAATTCCCTCCATTCCCGCGAGGGCGCCCGATCGAATGCGGGCCCGCTGCCCCATTAACAGCAGTGGGTGCGGTTCGGTGGGCCGCAGGTGCAGGCCGGATCGCAGCGCTTCGATTGCGCCATCCGGAAGGGGCGCGGGTCCGCCGCCCGCTCCGCCGACAACCGCCAGTGCGCCGGGAACATCCAGCACCCGCACGCGCTCGGCCCGGTCGATGTGCACAAAGATGTAACCGGGAAAGAGCGGAAGATCCAGTGTCACCCTGGAACCGTCGCTCCACTTGCGCTGTACCCGATAGAGGGGGAGATAGAACTCGATCTGTCTATGGGAGAAGTGCTGCGCAACGCGCTTTTCATGACGGGGAGTTGTATAGACCGCAAACCATTTCGTTCGATTCGGCAGATGCGGCGGGCCAACCGGCAAAGCGGCTGCTTCCAAGCGAAGATCCTGGGGCTGGGTTTTGTGCAAGGCTTCGCCATCCTCACTTGGGTGGGGGATTTCCACAGGGGTCTTGGCCGCAACAAAAGGGCCGCGTCTAAAAGAGTTGCAAGCGCAAGGATGAAAGCAAGCACTCTCATCCGTCGTTCCGGTCTCAATTGAGCGTCGCGATACAACCAGCATTCATGATCGAACAGCAAACCCTTGACCGTCAACCTCTTCTCCGGCGTCAGCCTCCGCCTCGGAGCCGGAGGCCGCGCGCAGTGAGGAATTCGGCCAAGCGCCGTCCACGATCGCAGAAGTATATGTATGCAAATGACTTGCAAATTCAGCCACAAAGCAAGGAGCAGCCTGGGGCGAAGCGGTTTGGCAGCTCATGCACATGCCGGCAGGGAATGTGCAAGCAGGACCTGCACATTACTTTGGATGTGCCGTTTGCTGCGGGCAGGACTGGCTTCAGATCGTTTCGCCAAGCAACGGAGTTTCCAGCCCTAATACGCCTTGAGGTCCACGATGGCTTTCAGAATGGTCTCCGGCTGGGGCAGAATCGCATCCTCGAGGATCGGCTGATAGGCCACAAAGGTGTCCATGGCGCCGACGCGGCGCACGGGCGCGTCCAGGTCTTCAAAGAGTTCATCGGCAATGCGCGCCGCGATCTCCGCGCCGTAGCCCCAACTAATCATGTCCTCGTGAGCCACGATGACCCGGCTGGTCTTGCGAACGGATTCGGCGATGGCCTCCCAGTCGTAGGGGTTAAGGGAGCGCAGGTCCAGCAGTTCCACTTCGATGCCGTGCAGCCGCTGGGCCTGCTGCGCCGCCTGCAATGCACGGATCACGATGGCGCCGTAGGTGACCAGAGTGATGTGCGCGCCGGGCCGGACCACTTTTGCCTTGCCGAAGGGAATGGCGAACTCCGGCCCCGGATAAGGAGCGCGGCCATGGGTCTCGCGGTAGAGCCGCTTGTGTTCGAGAAACAGAACCGGGTCGTCGCAGCGGATCGCCGTGCGCAAAAGCCCGTTGGCGTCCAGTCCGTTCGAGGGAAACACCACCCTCAGTCCCGGTATATGCGTGAAAATGCTCTCGCCCGATTGGGAGTGGTAGATGGAGCCGCCGGTGAGATAGCCGCCAATGGGCGCGCGGATCACGGCCGGGGACGCCCATGCGCCATTGGAGCGCCAACGCATCAATGCGAGTTCATTGTGAATCTGGTGCATGGCCGGCCAGATGTAGTCGAAGAACTGAATCTCGACCACCGGTTTCATGCCCCGGACAGCGTATCCCACGGCCCGGCCCACGATGTTTGCCTCGGCAAGCGGGGAGTTGAAGACCCGCTCCGATCCAAACTCGGTCTGCAGACCCGCGGTGAGTTTGAAGACACCGCCTTTGCCCTGGACCTCGGCAAGGGCATCCTCGCGGCTGGCGTCGGCCACATCCTCGCCATAGAGCACGATGCGCGGATCGCGGCGCATCTCGTCGTGGAGGCAGGCGTTGACCAGGTCGGCCATGGTGCGCGGGCCGCTCCCCTTGGCGCGTCCCGCCTTCCCTCCTCCCGGCGCGCCGGACGCAAGCGCCTCTTCGCTGGCGAAGAGCGGGCTGGTGGGATCCAGGTCCTGTGAATAAACGTGGTCGGCGATTGTCGCTACCTGCGGCAGCGGGGCTTCAAGGGCGCGCTCGGCGGCCTCGGCGGCCTCGCGATCCAGTTGCTGCTCCAGCGCGTTGATCTGCTCCTCGGTAAGAATGCCTTCGCGCAACAGGCGCATCTGCATCAGGATGAGGGGATCGCGCATGGCGTCGGCCTCGCGCTCGGCAGCCGAGCGGTACAGCTTGTCGTCGTCGGAGAGCGAGTGGGAGTAAGTGCGAACGCAGTGGCCGTGGACAAAGGCCGGCCCCAGGCCCGCGCGGCAATGCGCCGCCGCCGCCTCAAAGGCCCGCAGGCAGGCCACCGGATCGGTGCCGTCCACCTCGGCAAAGTGGAAATTGGGGAAGTTGGCTACCAGCCTGGATATGTTGCCGCCCGGCGTGTTCACCTCCACCGGCACGCTGATGGCATAGCCGTTGTCTTCCACGCAGAAGACAACCGGCAGCTTGCGGTTGGAGGCGGTGTTGAGCGCTTCCCAGAACTCGCCCTGCGACGTGGAACCCTCGCCGAGCAAAGTCAACACCACCTCGTCGGCATGGAACTCTACGTCGCGGAAGGCTCGATAATCGCCCTCGGCTGGCGCGGCGGCCTCCGGGTGGCGGCTGAAGTACCGCCCGGCTTCCGCGCAGCCTACGGCATGGAGCAGTTGAGTGGTTGTGGAGGAAGAAGTGCTGACGATGTGCAGCGAACGGCTGCTCCAATGGGTAGGCATCTGCCGGCCGCCGCTGGCCGGATCGGTGGCCGCGCCAACGGCTTGCAACATCATCTCGTCCGGAGTAACGCCCAGCGCCAGGCACAGCGCGCGATCGCGATAGTAGGGGAAGAACCAGTCGTAGCCGGGCCGCATGGCCAGCGCCGCCCCCACCTGCAGCGCCTCGTGCCCGGCTGCCGAGATCTGAAAAAAGATCTTCTGCTGCCGTTTGAGCATGATTTCGCGGTCGTCTACGCAGCGCGATAGAAACATCAGCCGGTAGATCTCGACCATCTGTTGGTGGCTCAGGTCTCCCGAGCCGGGTCCCGGCTTGGATACGCGAGCGCTGGAAACTGCCGACTCCATTCCCTACTCCCAAAGTGCTCGTTCTTGAAAAACCAACGCCTGATTGTAACAACCCGGTGCGCTTCAGAACAGGAGAAGACGCGCTGTGCGGCCTTGGCCTACATAAGTGAATCGCAAGCCTAGCGATGCTGTGGGAAAACCGGGGGCCCATAGGGTGGCGTGCCCCGCACGGAAGTGCTCATCTTTTCCTTCACGCTGTGCGCCAGCCTTTCAATTTCAGCAATTTTGCGAAGCTGAGCTGCGGTCAACGAGTCGGGATTGGTGCTGCTTACTTCGGCATCGAGTTCGTTGGCAAGTTTCACAAGCTTGTTGGTGTCGAAGATCATCGCCTTTTGCCGGTCGGCATTCAGTACCCGCAGTTGGCGCTCCTGTTCGATCGAATAGTCTCCATATAGGTCCTCTGGCTGTTCACCCAAACCGCGGCCGATGGATTGCGGAAGCTGCTGGTGAGGTGGCTGCGGGGGCCCGTTTTGCGCGCCACCCGGCAAGATCAGCAGCAGCGCAATCCAAAGCGCCGGGCGCAGGCCACGGACCGCCGCCCGGCTCGCCTTTCGTTGCGAAGATGCAACCTGAAACTCATGCATGGCCGGCCATCCTCGAAGCAAGCTCCTTGCTCGGCGTCCTTGCCGAACCGTCAGCTCGCTCCCGGCACAATTCTCATCTCTTGCTTCACCTTGCGCGCCAGCCTTTCTATCTCGATCACCTTGCGCAGTTGCCCAGGCGACAGGGAGTTCCGGCTGGCGCTGTCGATCTCCGCCTTGAGTTCGCCGGCCAGCTTCAAGAGCGCATCGGCATGGGAGACCATCGACCTTTGCCGTTCGGCATTGAACCTGCGCATCAGCCTCGCCCGGAAGATGTCGTCCTGGGGAAATGGCGCCATTGGATCCAGCCACTGGCCGGTTTCTCTCTGTGCTTGCGCCGTCGGCGGCGCATTCGGCAGGCCGCCCGGCGCCAACAGCACCAAGGCCAACCAAAGCGCTTGGCGGGCAACCGGATTCCTGCGCCGGCGCGGTGCTCGGCTTGAAACATCAAATCGCAATTTGCACCTTGCGTTTCATTCTCGAAGCGGCTGTCTCCTCGAAAAAAGCACCCATTTTCTCAATTTGCCGCCACCGTCAGCTTCATCTTCTCCTTCACGCTGTGGGCCAGCTTCTCGATCTCCTCGGCCTTGCGAATCACGCTGAGCGAGAGCGTGTCCTTGGTAGTCTTGTCTACCTCGGCCTTCAAATCGTTGGCCAGCTTGAGCAGCTTGGCGCTGTCCTCGGCAATCTGCTTCTTGCGTTCGGCGTTGGCCGCCTCAAAATCCTGTTTCTTGGCTTGCTGCTCGTGCATCCGCATCTGGGCGTTGGCGTCCGGCAGGCGGTTTGCCTGGGAGACAGGAATATCCGGCTTGACGAGTGTTCCCGGAGCCGTCTGTTGGGCCGGCCGAAGGCTCCCCGCAAATACGGCTGTGGCTGCAAGACAAGCCAAAATCCGGCCCCAATAAATCTTCCGGGGCGGTCTGTCTGCCCACGCGCCTCGATGGCCGCTCGGACGATTCCGATGGTTCATGTACAGCATGCTTAACCTCCTCGGGACTTGAAGTGCGACGCCGACTTTTCCCATCGGTTGCGGTGAATCTTCGCGGTTTCGGGCGAAGGCTGAGCCGGAGCTACAGGCCTGACCTCAGGCTCCCCCCACTGTGAGCTTCATCTTTTCCTTTACGTTGCGGGCCAGGCGCTCGATCTCGTCGGCACGGCGGATGGCGCTATCGGAGAACATTTCCTTGCTCGTACTGTCAACCTCGGCGCTGAGGTCGGCTGCCAGTTTGAGCAGCCTGGCGCTGTCTTCGTCGATCTGCCTTTTCCGCTCGATATTGGCTGCCTCGAAGTTCTGTTTCCTCGCGCGCTGCTCGCGCATCTCCATCTGCTTGTTGGCGTCAGGCAGGCCGCTCGCCTCCGGCGCGGGCGGTGGCTTGTGGGGGATAGACGGCGTTTGCTGCTGACCGATCATGGCCAGGTCCATAAAAACGGCCATGGCGCCGAGATAGACGCACATGCGCGCCCAGTTGAGGCTCGGAATCGGCTTTGGCGGAGCCGTCCCGCCAGGCCCAACCGCTTGCTGTTTGCCACACTGCACGCCAACCTCCTGATTGCTGCCGCCCGGATTCGCGCTCTCTTGCAAGCTACCTTCTCGGCGTTCTAGCCCTTTCCCACCGTGAGCTTCATCTTTTCCTGTACGCCGTGGGCCAGCTTCTCAATCTGCTCGGCCTTTCGGATCGCCTTGAGCGGGAGCGTGTCCTTGGCGGTCTTGTCCAGCTCGGCATTCAAATCGCTGGCGAGCTTGACCAGTTTTGTGCTGTCCTCGGCAATCTGCTTCCTGCGTTCGGCGTTGGCCGCCTCGAATTCCTGCTGCTTGGACTGCTGATTGCGCGCTCGCATCTGGTCGTTGGCGTCGGGCAAGCGGTTGACCCCGTCGGGCATGGGATAGGCCCAGTCGGAGCTTCCCGGAGCGGCGTGCTGCAGGGGTTGAGCGGCGCCGGCGAGGGCCGCCATGGCGGTGAAGCAGGCGGCAATCCGCGCCCAGCGAAGCCGCTGGGGCTCTCCTGTCTGCCTCGCGCCGGCCTGGCCCAAGGGGCGATTCGGGTAAGTCCTGAACTGCATGGGGAACCTCCTAAAGTTGCTGCCGGGCTTGGCGTCGTTCCGGCCGGTTGGGTTGCGTTTCCGCACCCAATGCATGTTGGGCCGGGACAATTAGCGGTCCGGTCAGCTTTGCCCCACCGTCAGCTTCATCTTCTCCTTCACGCTGTGGGCCAGCTTCTCGATCTCCTCGGCCTTGCGGATCACGTTGAGCGAGAGCGTGTCCTTGGTAGTCTTGTCCACCTCGGCCTTCAGATCGTTGGCCAGCTTGAGCAGCTTTGCGCTGTCCTCGGCAATCTGCTTCTTGCGTTCGGCGTTGGCCGCCTCGAAATTCTGCTGCTTCGCTTGCTGTTCGCGCATCCGCATCTGCGCGTTGGCGTCCGGCGGCTGGTTGTTCTGGAGTTGGGGCATCTCGTTCCTGATCGGCATCCCCGGAGCCGTCTGCTGGCCGGGATGAGCGGTGCCGGCCAGGGCTGCTATTGCGACCGAGCAGGCAACAACCCGGCCCCAATGAGGCTTCCGAGGCTGTCTGGCGGGGCGGGCGCCGGCTTGTTCAATCAGGTGGTCTTGACTGTTCCTGAACTTCATGAGGAACCTCCTTAGGTACTGCGGCTAGGGTTCAGATCGTCCATTTGGATTTCCAAGGTCGCTGCGGGGAGCCGGCTGCTGACCTTGCCTGCGCACAGTCTAGTCTAGAAACGGGGGTTTGGGATGCATCCTTTTTTGCTGGCGTCAAGAACGGGCTGGTTTGCGGAAGGCCGCTTCCTTGGCAAAGTGCTGGACGAATGGGTTCTCGATACCCAGGAGTTCCTCCGAATCAAGCTGCCGCACCTGGTCGTGATTGCGCTTATCGCCTTTCTGCTCAACCGCTTACTGCGGCTGACCACCTTTCACATGACGCGCGTGGCGCAGCGGCACTCAGCCAGCCCGGAACACATTTCGCAGGTGAAGACGCTGGCTGGAGTGATGCGTGCCACCGGCATGGCCGTCATCGGGCTGATCACCGGATTGCAGGTGCTGGCCGCCCTGGGCGTCAATCTCGGTCCCCTGCTGGCTTCGGCGGGGGTGGCCGGAATCGCCATTGGGTTGGCCGCGCAGAACATTGTCAAGGACATGTTCAACGGCATTCTCATCCTCATCGAGGACCAGTTCAACGTGGGGGATACGGTCCGCCTGGCAGGGGTGACTGGAACCGTGGAGGCCATGACCCTGCGCAAGACTACCGTGCGCGCCGACGACGGGAGCCTCTATGTGATCCCCAATTCGCAGATCGCCACGGTGGCCAATTTGAGCGTCGATTATTCGTTGGCCACGGTCAATGTGAGCGTAGACTTTTCGGCCAACCCCGACACGGTTCTGCAACTCTTGAGGAGCGTCGCCATGGAGGTCCGCAACAGCGAGGAGTTCCGCGAGGTATTCGTGGCCGACCCGCAGGTTCTGGGCGTGGATGCCGTCAAGGGCTCCGAGATTGTCTTCCCGGTAGTATTCAAAACCCTGGCAACACGGCAGTATGCCCCGGTTCGGGAGTTCCGGCGGCGGGTCCGGCTGGCCCTCGAAGAGCATCGGCTGCTGCCCGGCGACCCCTACCGGATTTTCAAATTCGAAGGGGAGCGGCCGGCCGGCTCAAGCGCCAACACCGGACCACGATCCAACCCCGCTGAAGCCACGGGAGGGCAACCTATTCACGAGTGAGTGAAGCTTCACGCCCGTTGGCCCAGCGCTTCGAGCAAGGCCTCTGGTTTGGTTGCCGGAGGCAGGCAGGTGTGCCCGCGGCAGACCAGTGCCCAGGCTTCCGCTCCGGCCGGCGCCGGAACCTGAAGCAGGGTTTCCTCAAGCACCTCGGGAATGCCCCCAGGCACAAGCTGGTGGGGAGCAATCCGGATCACGGTTTTGTTCACGGCGAAGCCCGCCATGGCGGTGGCCTCAAGGCTGGCGGCTTCAGCCCCCGAACCCACAACCACCACCTGAATGGGGTCGAGGAGCAACTGCTCCAGAGCCAGTCCATAGCTGCCGGCGTAGAGGCCGAAGTGCTCGACAATGCCGGCAAAGGTGGCCAAAGTGTCTTCGGCGATCTCGCGATACGGCCGGCGGCCGCTCAGGGCCTCCAGGCGCAGGAGGGCCGAGGCGGCGGTGGGGTTGCCTGCCGGGGTGGGCGCGTCTTGCAGCGGGGTGCGGCGCGCGCCCAGAGCGCCCAGGGGAATCGAACCGTCGCGGGGCGCGGCGACATCGAAGAACGCTCCCCCAGTCAGGTTGTAGAAGTGGGCGATCATGGCGTCGGCCAGCTTCACGGCCGCGCGATAATACTGCATCTCCCCGCTTGCCAGCCAGCCCTCGATGCAGGCGTGCACGGTGAAGGCGTAATCGTCCAGGTTGCCGGGAACCTTCTCCGCCGGCGGCACGCCCTCGGGATAAGCAATCACGTGGCTCAGCCCCCCGGCGCCGTCCCAGGCCTCGGCCAGCATGCGGTCGAGCGTGCGCAGGGCAAATTCCCGCGCCGCATCCATGCGCAACAGGCGCGCGGCCTCAAGGTATGCCCGGACGGCCATCGCGTTCCAGCCGGTATAAAGCGTGCGGTCGATGAAGGGCGTCGTCCGCGTGGCGCGGGCCGAGAGCAGCTTGCGCCGGGCGGAGTCCAGCAGCGGGCCAAGCTCTTCGGCGGGTTTGCCCATTTCATCCGCCACCTGCTCCAGGGAGAGTTTCACGTGCAACACGTTTTTCGCCGGGTTGTGGTGCATGTCGCCCAACTCGCCGATGTCCCAATAGCGTGACGCCAGGTCCAGTTCCGCGGGATCGAGCACGGCGCGGGCTTCGTCCAGGGTCCAGGTAAAGTAGTCGCCATCGTCGTCGAGGTCGATGTCCGCGTCCTGGGAAGCGAAAAAGCCGCCGCGCTCGCGGTCGGTCATCGCCGCATCGAGCCAGCCGATGGTTTCCTGCGCTGTCCTGAGGAAATCCTCGCGGACAAGGCTCTGGAATCCGTGGACGTAGTTGCGCAACAGCTCGGTGTTGTCGTAGAGCATCTTCTCGAAGTGGGGAACCACCCACTGCTCATCCACGCTGTAGCGGTGAAAGCCTCCGGCAAGCTGGTCGTAGACGCCGCCATGCGCCATCTTTTCCAGAGTCGTGCAGAAGGCATCGCGGGCCTGCCGGTTGCCGCGGCTCATGGCCACTTCCAGGAGCAGGTCGAGGGCTCCGGGGTGGGGGAACTTGGGCTGCGAGCCGAAGCCGCCGTTGCGGGGGTCGAAGTTCTTCATCATCGAGGCGGCGATCTTGTCCACAAGCGCCAGAGTCAACTCGCCGCCGCGGCCCGAGAAACTTTCGTTGTGCTCGATGGCGGCCATGACGCTGGACGCGGTCTCCAGGGCCTCGTCGCGGCGCTCCCGCCAGACCGCGGACATGGCGCGCAGCACGCGGCCCATGCCGGGACGGCCATAACGGTCTTCGTTGGGAATGTAGGTGCCGCCAAAGTAGGGACGGCCGTCGGGGGTGAGAAACGCCGTGAGCGGCCAGCCGCCCTGCCCGCTGATGGCCGAGACCGCGGCCTGGTAGCGCGCATCCACGTCGGGCCGCTCGTCGCGATCGACTTTGACGGGGACGAAAAGATCGTTGATGAGCGCCCCGATCTCCGCGTCCTCGTAGGACTCGCGGTCCATCACGTGGCACCAGTGGCACCACACCGCGCCGATGTCCAGCAGGATGGGCTTGTCCTCGGCTTGGGCCTGGGCAAAGGCCGCCTCGCCCCACGGGCGCCAGCGAACCGGCTGATGCCGGGCCGAGCGCAGGTAGGACGAGGCTGCGTGCTCAAGTAAATTGGTGTGCTCGGGATGGGGCGAAGCGTCCGGTTGCATGGGCTGAGAATACATGGCTGGCGTCCGCAACGGCGAATGCGGTTCAAGCGCAACGCCGCGCAGGAATGGGTTCCCCAGGTCTTGAATCTCGGACTTGGAGCCCGCCGGTCTTCACCAGGTCCGCGGCCCGGAACCAGGACTTGAATTCAGTCTTTTCCCAGCTCTGCTTCGATCGCCGCCACCAATTCCGGCGCGTCCGGCTGGGTGTTGGGCGCGAAGCGCTCGACCACTTCGCCGCATCGATCGACGAGAAACTTCTCGAAGTTCCATAGGATCTCCGGCTCGGGATTGGTTTCGATGCCATAGCCCCTCAGCTTCTCCCGCCACGGAACCTCGGACAGGCTGACGGCCTTGGGCTGGGCGGCGATCAATGCGGCATAGAGGGGATGCTTGTCTTCGCCAACCACCGTAATCTTGTCGAACAGGGGAAACTTGACGCCGAAGTTGGTGGTGCAGAAGGCCTGAATCTCCTCGTTGCTGCCCGGTTCCTGGCCCTTGAAGTCGTTGGCGGGGAAGCCGGCGATCACCAGCCCCTGGCCCTTCAATTGCTCGTAGAGCTTCTCCAGGCCCTCGTACTGAGGCGTCAGGCCGCACTTGGAGGCCACGTTGACGATCAGCAGAACCTTGCCCTTGAACTCGGCCAGCGATGTTTCTTCGCCGCTAATCTTCTTCACCGGAATGTCGTAGATCGATGCGCCCATGATGGTTTATCCCGACCGCCTTTCCATCTTACAAAGAACTGCCCGGACTTACGGCTTGGTCGCCAGGATCAGCGGCGACGGTCCATGAGTCGCCAACGTCCTTGCATCGACGAATCCGGCCTCCCGCAACCAGCCGCCGATTTCCTCAAACGAGAACGTGTCGCCGCTATCGGTGTTCACCAGCATGTTGAGGGCGAAGGTAAGCCCATTCAGCGGGCCGGTTCTCTCCGCATTCACCAGAAACTCGGCGATCGCGATGGTCGCGCCGCAAGCGAGAGCACGGAAGGTCTTTTTCAGGAGTTCCTTGCTGCGGTCCATGCCTTCGCTGTGCAGGATGTGGCCGAGCGTTGCCACGTTATGACCGCTGCCGAAGCCGGCCTCAAGCAGGTCGCCTTCATGGAAAGAGAAGCGCTCTGAAAGTCCGAAACGGGCGACCGTCGAGCGGGTCACGGAAATCACGCCCGGCCAATCGACGGCCGTCACGCGAACCCGCGCCGAACTCTGCGCCAGGGCGATGCCCCAGACTCCCGAACCCGCGGCAAGGTCCAGGACACTTACCGGGCCGCCCAAAGAATGCAGGTCGAGGTGGGCGGCAAGCTCCCGGGCCACGTGATAGCTCATGGGAAAGATGTCGTTGACAAACTCGTGGAAGAAGTCGCTGCCGGGCCCCTGCCGGTTGACCGAAATCGCCGGGCGTCCGGTGGCTACCACCTGGTTGAGATGGAGCCAGTTGGGCAGTAACTGCTCGCTGGTGTGGCGAATGAGCCCGCCCTGGAACTCCGGCTTGGTGCTAACCAGAAATGCGGCGCTCTCGGGGGAGAGCGAATAGTTGCCCTGGCCGTCCTTGCGCAGAAAATCCAAACCGGCCAGGAAGTTGAGCAGCCCGGCCAGGCCGCGCTTCGAGGCGCCGGTCGCCTCATGAATCTCGTGCAGGGACTTTGGCCCGCCATCCAACACGTCGAAGACATGGTGACGGATGGCCGCCTCAAGAGCCAGCGGCGGAGCATAGCCCCAGGCAAATTGATAGATGCGTTCGGGCGTGACCGGGGCAGTTACTGCTGTTGTCATTGCGACCTCGTTCATGGGGGATCGGGTTGGGAAAACCGCTGGGGAATCATAACAGAGCGGAGACTTGCCGGGGTATAAGTTTTCTCCGCGCCCGGTTAACTCAATAGTTTTTTCGCCACCTGGATATATAACTCGACCGCTTTAAGCAGCTCTTTCTTGGCCAGTTTCTCGAATGGAGTGTGAGCGACATGGATGGAGCCGGGACCCAGAAGCAACGGCTCGCCCCAATTGCCGAGCGCCGGAATGTCGGTGGAAAATTTGGCCACCATGGTGGGTAGGCCCTCGATGGCGCGCAGCCGCACGAAAGGCGTGTCGAGGGTGAACTCCACCTCGGCCAGGCCGGCGGCGGCTTCCACCAGCGCGGCGCGGATGGGGGCCGAGTCGCCTACCAGCCGGACCAGCACCTGGGCCTCGGCCTTGTCGGCGATCACGTTGGGCGCGTGACCGCCGTGGATCTGGCCGATGTTGATGGTGCTGGGGCCAACGTCTTCCAGCGACGGCAGCGGGAGGGCCAGCACCTTCCCCAGCGCCTCGACCAGTTTGTGGACGGCGCTGTCGCCGAGCTCGGGATAGGCCGAGTGGGCCATCGTGCCGGTGGACTTGAAGGCCGCGCGCAGGGCACCCTTGGATGCCAGGGCCAGGCGGTTGTCCGTGGGCTCGCCGTCGATGAGGAAGCGGCTGCCCTTGGGCGCGAGGTTGGCGGCCTTGGCGCCGGCGGAATCGCGCTCCTCGCCGCATAGAAACAAGACTCCAATCCGAAAGCCCGCGGCCCGAAGCGCTTCGGCGGCGGCTACCTGGGCGGCAAGGATGCCCTTGGCGTCGCAGACCCCGCGGCCGTGCATGAACTCCGCGTCCTGGCTGAAGGGTATGTAGGGAGGAACGGTATCCATGTGCGTGGAGAAGACCAGGTCCGGCGTCTGGCCGGCCGTGCCGGCATAGACATTCCAGCGCGGACCTTCGTTGGCGCTCTCGGGCGGCTGGGCCACAGGGGTCTTTTCCACTGCCCAACCCCGCGCGCCAAGGAATTCGGCGAGAAAATCGCCCACCGCGCCCTCGTGGTAGGTGGTGGATTCGATTTCGCACAACTGGCGAGTGAATTCGATAGGGTCCAGGGGGTTCGCGGGCGGGGGATCGATCATGATGCTGCCAGAATACCGTACAAGGCATTTTTGTCCCTCCATAGCGCCCGGTTTGGTGGTTCTGGAGGCCGGATTTGGGCGAGCTTAACTGAAGGGTGTGGGCGATTGCCTTGAAAGGGCTGTTTCCTGATTTGCCATCGCGTTTCGCCCGACTTGAAATGCGCCGTGGATATGCTATCCTCCTGCCATGAATCCTAACGAGAACTTGTTTCTTGGTTTCTGGCGGCTACACTCGTTCGAACGAAAATCAGAGGAAAGCTCGGTTTATCCGTTCGGCCTAACCCCCTCCGGATTGCTCGTTTACGGCAATTCGGGCCTGATGTCCGTTCAGTTGGGGAGCAACCCCTTGCCAGGTTTTCCGACCGAAAGCGCAGAACCATTCGACCCCTATCTGGAACCTGCCTACGGGGGAGAGGCCAAGGGCAGTTCATGGGATGCAGTCAATTCCGTGTTTGACAGCTTCCTAGCGTACTACGGGCACTACACAATCGATTCGGAGGCCGGGACAGTAACACATCACGTAGAGGCAAGCAATCGACCGGCTTTTCGGAGACGAAACCTCGTTCGCAGGTATAGTTTTTCAGGGAATCTGCTCATACTCAGTCCACCTGTCTCAAACGAGATGTCAGCCGCCCTTGTTTGGGAAAAAGTATGAATCCTAAATCGGCTCGATCGAACTGTGCCGCCGTCGCTTAGGCGAAGTACGGTTCGTTCTTACCTTTGACAATCTCCTCGAAGATGGGCTCATCATGAAGACCACGAAGAATGACATCTTGAAGAAGCACCTCGTAAGGATTACCTTCATCCTCGGGATTATCGGATGCCTCGTCTGGCTCTACTTCGCTCGCAGCTGGCAACCCATCATCGCAATCATCTCTTTTTCCTCCGGCTTTTTCGTTAATCTCGAGGGAAAGATCGCCAATTTGGAGGGGATCTGGGCCTATCGGGTGCTTAGAGCAGGCGAGGATCTTGGTCATGCTGGGCGGTGTAAATTGACCCAGAATGGCAACTCGGTCGACATACATGGGCATAGGTATATCTCATCGCAGCGCGATGGCTCCCTCAAGCCCATCGACTGGACCTGGGAAACGGTGTGGGGGCAAATCTTTGCGGATGGTCAGTTCAAGTTTGAATACGAGATCATAATCGGACGGGGAGCGCAAGCAGAAAGGATATCTGGCTATTGCAGAGTCCGGATTTCGGACGATGGCCGCGAAATGGATGGAAATTACGCCAAGTTGCCGCCATTTAAGGAGAATTGCGAGAATACGGAATTTGGCGCGATTTACTTCTACAAGTTAGCGAAAGAAGCCAAATTGGAGCGGCCACCCGAAGGGTATGAGAAGGATGGAAATGAGCGCCAACTGGCACACGCGAAGGAGCCTTCGAGACCAGACCAGTTCAAATCGCCCGCAGTCATAGCATTGAAAGCGACAATCCCTCAGGGCCTAGAAGCTTGAGCTATCGCTAGAGGCTTATTGGAAAAGGGAAGACCACCGCACCGCAGGGGAATGTCGAGGCGGAGAACTTGCGTATCCGCGTTTCGACCGATACCCGACAAGCATTCAAGCCCAAGGCAGAAGTCGGCAACCAAACCGTCTCCAGGCTGGTCCAGCCAACCCTTGACGTTGCGATTGGAACCTGGGATGGACGTCAAATCAGGACGCTACCCATTGCCTGTTCAAGATGAAACTTACCTTGAACTGCGCGTAGAATGGTGAGTGGAATGATCACCACTGTCGGACCAGACCGGCCCTGCGCGAGTCCGACGGCATCCATGCTGCGGAGCGTGGATCTGGCCGGCCCCTCCGGGCGGCTGGAGGCGGTTGTCAACGAGGGCGCGCCCGGTGCTCCGTTTGCGGCGCTGGTGTGCCATCCCCATCCTCTGGGCGGCGGCTCGATGCACAACAAGGTTGTCTACCAGGTCATGAAGGTTCTGAACGACCCTGCCTGGGGGTTTGGATGGCCGACCCTGCGCTTCAATTTTCGCGGCGTCGGGTTGAGCCAGGGAGTCCATGACGGCCAGGCGGAGAGCGAAGATGTGCTGGCCGCGCTCGCCTGGCTTGAAAACGCATACAGGCGCCCCCTGATCGTGTCCGGCTTCAGTTTTGGCGCGGCCATGGCGGTCAAGGCTCTCGCGGAAATTCCCGGCAGCCAGGAGGTCCATTCGCCAGTCCGCGCCCTGATCGCGCTTGGCCTGCCCACCGTCGCGGATGGGGACGAGTTCCACTATCCCTCGCTGGCCGGTTGCACCGTTCCCAAACTCTTCCTCAGCGGAGACCACGATCGGTTCGCGCCCGCCGCACAATTGGCGCGGGTGGTTGCCTCCGCGGCTGAACCCAAACGACTGCTGCTCCTCCCCGGCGGCGATCACTTTTTCGCGGGTCAACTGGAGCTCATGCAAGAGGAGCTTGCCGGTTGGCTGAAGGAGCAAGTGGCATGACACCGGTAAGTGGCGCCGCCCTGGAAACACTTCACGACTCGGCAACTGAGATCTTTGCCGGCGCGGTAAAAGCCTGCAACATCGCATCGGCCTTCGACCGGCGCATCCGCTTCGAGGGCGACAAGCTGCAGCGGCTTCTTCCCGACGGCAGCGGCCCGGCAACGATCGATCTTGCCTGCTACAAGCGCGTGTTCGTCATTGCCCTGGGCAAGGCCGCGGTTCCCATGCTCGATGTCCTGCTGGAGCGGATGAAGCGCCGCCAGGGCCTGCGCGGAATCTGTTGCTCGAAACAATTGCCCAGGGAACGCAACTGGCGCTTCCGCTACTTCGAGGGCGGCCACCCGCTGCCCAACGAGGACTCGTTCGACGCGGCCCGCGCCGCCCTGGCCATGCTCAGGAAGGCCAAAAAAGACACGCTGATCTTCTTTCTCATCTCCGGCGGCGGCTCGGCCATGTTCGACCTGCCCTTGGACCCGCATATCACGCTCGACGAGACCATCGCCTTTCACCAACTGCTGCTGGGCTCGGGGGCGCCGATCAACGAGATCAACACGCTGCGCAAGCACTTCTCCGCGGTCAAAGGCGGGCGTCTGGCCATGGCCGCTCCGGAGGCCGCGAAGATCTCTCTGCTGGTTCCCGACGTGCCCTTGCGGACGCTGGATGCGCTTTCCTCCGGGCCCACTTCGCCCGATCACTCGACCGTCGCCGACGTGCGCGAGCTTCTGGCCAAGTACGATCTGGCTCCCAAACTGCCGGCCTCGATCCGCGCTTTCTTCGAGCGCGAGGACTTGCCCGAGTCCCCTGGCAACAAGGGGTGGCGTCCGCCCTTTCTCTCCAAGTTGCCGCGCACCGAGCCGGTTCCGGCGCGCCGCGTCACCGCGGCCACCACCATGAGCGGCGAGGACGAGGCCTTCCGCGATTCGGTCTTCGAGATCCTGCTCTCCAGCCACGACCTGGTGGAGAACGCCCGCGCGCTTGCGCAAAAGGCCGGCTACCATGCGGTGGTGGACAACAGTTGCGACGACTGGGACTATGCGGACGCGGCTCGCTACCTGCTCGAGCGTTTCCACGCCCTGCGCGCCGCCCACCCCCGGCTCTGCCTGATTTCGGTTGGAGAGGTCACGGTAACGCTGAACCGGACCCCCGGCGCGGGTGGCCGCAATCAGCAGTTCGCGCTCCAGTGCGCACTGGAACTGGCAAAGTATCCAGAAGAGCGGCTTGCCGTGCTCAGCGCCGGTTCCGACGGCATCGACGGCAACACCCAGGCCGCCGGCGCCATCGCCGACCCCACCACCGTGGCCCGCGCGCGTGTCTTCGGATTCGACCCCGAGCAATCTCTGGCGGCTTTCAATGCCTGCCCGCTCTTCACCGCCCTCGGCGACGCCGTTGTCACCGGCCGCACCGGCCAGAACCTGCGCGATCTGCGCCTGCTCATGGCCGAAAAAGACTGAGACCGCGGCAATCCGCGATGGCTTCGCGCTACGCTTGCGTGGAAATGCTCCCCAAGAACTCCGCAGGACGCGACTTTTTTCCACACCGCTGAATGAACCCTGCAGGACCCTGTCGAGTGCTATAACATTGCATTCACACCTGAATGACCTGGAAGAGGATCGGTACGTGGTTAGGAAGGACACACGCAAGGCAGCCGGCAAGACGCCCGATATTCGCACCGTTGCCGCAATGGCGAAGGTTTCGATCGCCACCGTCTCCCGAACCATCAACGGCTCTCCCGCGGTCAGCGACCGTCTCTCCAAGCGGGTCTGGCAGGCCATCGAGCAGTTGCACTACTTTCCCAACACCCATGCGCGCAGCCTGGTCTCCGGCCGCAGCCGCATTCTTGGCATCATCGTTGAAAACATTACCAATCCCTTCTTCCCGGAGCTGATTCGGAGCTTTGAAGAGATCGCGGTCCTGCACGGGTACGAAATCCTGGTCAGCTCCTCGAACAGCGACCCTGCCATTCTCACCAATTGTGTCCGCCGCATGTTGGAGCGCAAGGTCGAGGGCGTGGCGGTGCTCACCTTCGGCGAGGAAGAGCCCGTGCTGGACCAGCTTGTGAACCGCGATGTGCCCATGGTGCTTGCCCAGTTCCACCTGGACGACCCCAAGGCCAGCACCATCCTGCTCGACTACACCACCGGCATCCGCGCCGCGGTGAACCATCTGGCGGAACTGGGCCACACGCGGATCGCGTTTCTCGCGGGCCCCCACAAGCTGCATTCGGCGATCACCCGTGAAAACGATTTCCGCACCGCCATGGGAGAGGCCGGACTGCCCACTCAGGAGAATTGTGTGATCGAGTGCAACCACACGCTCAAGGGCGGCGTGGCCGGATTCGGCCAGTTGCAGGCGCTCTCAACACGCCCAACCGCCATCGTTTGTTCCAACGACATGACCGCTATCGGCGTGCTCCGCGCCGCCTACATGGAAGGCTTGCGGGTGCCCCAGGACGTTTCGGTCATCGGCCTGGACGACATCGATTTCGCCGAGTTTACGCTTCCGCCGCTGACCACCATCCGGCTGTCCCGCGCCGACCTGGCCAAAGCCGCCTTTGAAGCGCTTCGCCAGCAGGCGGAGGACCCCCATAATCCCAACATGCAGCGCGAGTTTCTCGTCTCCACCAGCCTGGTCATACGGGGATCGACGGCCGCGCCGGCAGGCGCCGGGCGCTAGCCAAGCAGATTCAAGCCAGCTTCCAGGGCGCGCGATAGGGGCGCGAAAGCAGCTCGCTTGCCCCGCTGTCGTTGACGATCTTTTCCTGCGCCACATCCCAGTGAATCTTGCGCCCAACCAGCATGGAGATGAGGCCGAGATGTCCCGGAAGCGTCGAGTGATGCGCCGTCTCCACCGGGGCGATCGTCGGCTGGCGCGATTTGACGCAGTCGAGAAAGTTGCGCCGGTGCTCGGAAGACTCGTAGAGCCTCACCTTGCGCAGTTCCTCGGGGAGCGGCCCGGGCTTCAGCCATGCGGGATTGGAGGCGTCGAAGCCGCTGCGATCCACCCACACCCAACCCTCGGTTCCGATCCATTTTGTGCCCATCGCGATCTCCGCGTGACCGCCGGCAATGGTCACCCCGACGTCATTGGGATAGTGCGTGATCTCCTTGCGGTATCTGCATTCGATCATGTAGGTGGTGGCCGTGTTCCATACGGCATTTGCCGCTGGAAATTCGCCGTGAGCCTCAATCTCCGATGGGCCGGTCAAATCGAAGCCCAGGCCCCAGTGCGCGATGTCGCCGTGATGGCCGATCCAATCCAGCAGTTGGCCGCCGCCGGTGTTGTAGTTCCAGCGCCAGTTCTGGTAGACGCGAGCCTCGATATAGGGTTCATCCCGCGACGGACCCAGCCACCGGTCAAAGTCCAGTTCCGGCGGAGGCTGGGTCACGGCCAGATCCCAGGCCGGAGTTCCAGGCACGATCTCGGCCGGGCTGCCGATCTTGTCCGGCAGCGATGAGAGCCTTTGCATAAGCGCGGGAACTGTGCCGGGGAAATCGTGGTGGCCTCCGGGCAGGCCGACCTCCACGCGCACCACATTTCCAATCAGCCCGTTGCGGACGATCTCCGCCGCCTTGTGAAAGCTGGGCAGGGAACGCTGCCAGGAACCGGTCTGCCAAATGATGCCGTTCTTTTGAACCGCCTTGACGATGGCTTGTTGCTCCGCAATGGTGCGGGCAAGCGGCTTCTCGCCATAGATGTCCTTCTTCCGGTTCGCGGCTTCGGTGGCCAGCAGCGCGTGCCAGTGATCCGGCACTGCAATCATCACCGCGTCGATATCGTCCCGCGCCAGCAGGTCCCGATAATCGCGATAGGCCTTGCAGTCCGTGTTCCCGTACTTCGAGTTGATGGTGTTCACCGCGGCCTGGAGGTGACCGCTGTGAATGTCGCAGGCTGCCACGACCTGGCAATCCTGCTGCGCCAGGAATGCCTTGGTGTTGGCCGGCCCCATCATGCCCCAGCCGATAACTCCCAGAGCGATGCGATTGGAAGCCCCCGGACGGCCCTTGCTCCAGGCGCCGGCTGGCAGTATCGCCGCGGCTCCGGCAACCTTGAGAAAATCTCGCCGGGTGAAAGAAGAGTGTGGGGTTGAGCCGGACAGCCGGTTTTTCATGATGTTCTCCGATGGGATTCCTTTGGCGCGCAGGTCTCAACGGACATTGCTGCTGAGCCACGGCCGGGTGATCGGGCGGAATTGTTGCACACGAAGGTTAACATGCTGATATTCGGCCAAGGAAGAGCGGTGAGCGGTTCAGATTCCAACTAGGCGACAAACCGCCCAGAACTAGGGCCTGCGTGACGGTATGCCTGATACCCGGGTAGTAAATTGAAAATCGAATGTAAAGATGCAGTTGCAGGATTAGGATCGAAGAGACTCTCAACAGGGTGAAAAATGCGCTTCTACACAAAAGCGGAATGCGATAAGTGGCTGCATGAACGAGGCCGGACGAAGCCGGATGGGGAACCCCGTGTTAATACGGAGCGCTTCGACTATCCGAAAGAACCCCATCACATCTTTGGCACCGCGAACTGGATTGCCACGTCATTGACATTCCGTCAGCCGACCCTGCTCTGGATCACCGAATGGGGCATCTGGCCAAGCAGTGAAAATTGGCATCTGTATTACAGGCTTCGCCAAAGCTACGGCGACCTTGCCCTACTACACGAATTGCCGGGCCACCTGTGCCTGGAACATGAATCGGCAGACCTAGCTTCATTTGTCCAGATTGCGATGTTGAATGGCTGGGGCGGCTACATCTTGACTCATGCGGATTACGTGAACGTCTTCTTCAGCCATGACGAGTACATCGATTTCTTCGCAAAGCTCGACGAGAACCTAACGGATGTACGACAGAATTTCGGACTGCCTCTGGGCCGCAATCGAACGAAAACTGCGTGATTGCTGAGGAAAGTCATTGAATCAGTAGGTCGATTCCGAGTTCCAGCCAAATTACCGCCAAACCGGAAACTGCACCACTACCGAAAAGCGATCGTCATCGGCGGAGGGAGCATCGAGAGCGCAGGCATGAGGCCCCGTACTGAACCAAGACAAGCGATGCCTATTGCAGAGTGAGAGCCCGGCCGGTGCGCATGGCCTCAATCTCCGCCTGCGTGGCGTCGGCGGCTGCGCGTCGGCCAGTGTAGACCTGGGGCTCGCCAAAGCAGACTTCGGCGGTAAAGCCGCCCACCCCCAGCATCTTCCAGATATGCGGCAGGAACTCCATGTCGCCGTACCAGCACAGCTCCCGCTCCGGGGTGCCGTCCTCCACCACGTAGCGAACGGCTGCGGCGGTCACCGGCGCTGCGGCGGCCACCGCGGGAGTGAAGAGCCGGGAGTGAAAGCGGAGCACTTGACTGCCATCGGTGCTGGTGCCCTCGGGAAAGAACAGAACCGGAACCGGCCCCTTGAGCCGCTCGGCAACTTCCTGCGTCGCTATTTCGGCGCTGGTCCGGCTGGACCGGTCCACAAAGATGGTTCCGGCGGCGCGCGCCAACTTGCCAAAAAAGGGCCACCGGGCAATCTCCACCTTCGATACCATGCAGCAGGGCAACGCCGCCGCGTAGATGACAATATCCAGGTGGCTGAGGTGATTGGAAACCAGGAGCCCGCGGGTGGGAGCACGGCCGGTAATTCTGGCCTGGATGCCCAGGCTGGCCATTACCAAGCGGCCGCTGGATTGGCACCAGCGGGCGCGCCGCTCCAAAGTCATAGGACCGCGGAGACGGGCAATCCCCAAACGGAGAAGACACAGGATCAACGCCAATCCCAGCGTCGCCGCCCGCCGGAGCTTTCGCGGCATCATTGGGTTAGCGGGGCCAGAAAGCGGTTGCGCGCCGAGGACGAGACCAACTTGAGATCGAGAAAGGTAAGAAAGTCGATGGTGCCGAACTCGCGGTCCCAGGCCGGCGGACCGCCGATGCGGCAGCCAATGGCCAGGTAAGTCTTGAGCAGCTTGGGAACCTTGACCTGAGATGGGGCCGGCTGCGACGCGTCTTCCAGGCTGGACGGCTGCCGGCCTGGCCCGCTCTCCTGCGGCGTGGGACAGGCGTAGGCCGGGGTAGGCACGGTTTCGAACTCCGGCGGAACCAGGTAGTGCTCAAGCTGGCGGTACATCTGCCAACCGTCGAGCGGATCCTTCGAGTTGATCGACGAGCAACCGATGAGGTAGTGCAGCCCCATATCGGTGGCATATTGCGCGATCCCCCTCCACAGCAGCGTCAGCACCTCGGAAGTGCGGTGTTCGCGGTCGATGGAGGCGCGGCCCAATTCCAGGATTCCGTCCCGAAGGGGCTCATAGGGAGCAAAGCTGAACTCCTGCTCGGAATAGTAGCCCAGGTTGCGCTTTGCCGTGGTTCCGGACTGCATCCGGTAAGTCCCCACGATCCTGCGGTCAACCTTGTCTTCCACCAGAAGGTGCTCGCAGAAGAGATCGAATTGGTCGGTGTCGAGGCCCGTTTGATAGGAACTCTCCAGCCCCTCGCCCAGCTCGATATTGAAGACCTTGAACCGCAGCCGGCAGGCCGCATCGCGATCTTCGACGGTTTCCGCGAGGCGCACCCTGTAGCGGCCCACCTCGGCATGAATCTGCGGCCGGGCTGCTGCCACCGGCAGGGATGGAGGGAGTGTGGGGAGAGGAAGCTCCACCAGATGCGTGGAACCAAGAGCCAGCTTCAGTGGAACCTTTTGCCGCTCGTGCGAAATCACTGGAGTATTATCCGTCCTCAATTGTAAAAGGACAGTGAAAGGGATGCAATCGTCGTGCAAATACTTTCTTCAATCTGTAACCCTATGGTAACAAATAGGTTCTCATGGCAAGGAGTCCTGCGCCGTTACCACAGTAACCTCACCGGCGGGAGATCCTTGGCAGCCGCCCGCAATCGAGGGGATCACCAGCACTTCGTCTCCCTCCTGGAAACTGTATTTCTCATTGCCCAGGAAGCGGATATCCTCATCATTTACATAGAAGTTGATGAAGCGGCGAATCTGCCCATCCTCGCTGCGCAGGTGCTGCCGGAGGGCCGGGAAACGCCCTTCGATGTCAGTAACCAATTCGGGCAGATTGGCCGCCGCGGAGGCGATTTCCCGTACGTACCCGGTGTGCTTCTGGAATGCATTCGGTAAAAGAACCCTAACGGACATAGCTCGCTCCCGCCAGGATCGTGTCCTGACTCAATTCCCGGCCGGCTTCGTTGCGCTCTTCAACGAAGGCCTCAAAGTCGCTCAGCCGGGGACGGATGGCCTTGTGCCGTTCATAGGCGCCGTTCAAAACGTCGGTCGTCTTGAGGCCGTTGCCGGTGATGCAGGCAACGGTGAGCTCCCGGGGCTGGATGCGGCCCTGCGCATAAAGCCGGGCGGTCACCGCGGTCGTCACGCCGCCGGCCGTCTCGGTGAAGATCCCCTCGGTCTCCGCCAGTTCCTGGATGGCCGAGACAATCTCGACATCCGACACATCCTCGGCCCAGCCGCCGGTTGAACGGATCGCTCGGGAAGCATATGTGCCATCGGCCGGGTTGCCAATGGCCAGCGAGCGGGCGATGGTGTTTGGCCGCTGCGGTTCGACGATGTCGGTTCCGTTCTTGACCGCCGTGGAGATGGGCGAGCAGCCGGTTGCCTGCGCGCCAAAAAAGCGGACCGCCTTGTCTTCCACGATTCCCAGGGCAATCAGCTCCTCGAATGCCTTGCGAATCTTGGTGATCAGCGAACCGCCGGCCATCGGGCAAACCACGTTGTCCGGCAACCGCCAGCCCAGTTGCTCGGCGATCTCGAAGCCCACGGTCTTCGACCCCTCGGCGTAATAGGGACGAAGATTGACGTTCACAAAGCCCCAGTTATAGCGCTCGGCGATCTGCGAGCAAAGCCGGTTCACGTGGTCGTAGTTGCCCTCCACGCGCACCAGCGTGGCGCCATAGACCTGGGTGTTGAGAATCTTGGCCGGCTCAAGATCGGCGGGAACCAGGATGACGGTCTTCAACCCCAGGCGCGCGGCCTGCGCGGCCACGGCATTGGCCAGATTGCCGGTCGACGAGCAGCCGACCGTGTCGAACCCAAATGCCTGCGCGTTGGCCAGGGCTACGGCCACCACCCGATCCTTGAAGCTAAGCGTAGGCATGCAGACGGCGTCGTTCTTGATGAGCAGATTGCTGGCGCCGATGCGCGCTCCCAGCCGCGGAGCTTTGACCAACGGCGTCAAGCCCGCCGGCGTCTGCGGCTCGTAGCTGTCGGGAACCGGAAGCAGGGCACGATAGCGCCACATGTTCAACGGACCCCTCGAGATGGCCTCGCGGGTAAAGCGGGCGCGCGCGTACTCCAGGTCGAACCCCGCCTCGAGCGGAGAAAAACAATCGTCGCAAATGGAAAGCGGTTGAATCCCGTAGGATTTGCCGCATTCCCGGCATCGCAATTCGTAGCCAGCCGTCATGGGTCCCTCGCATAGGTGCGAGCGGCTGCGGGTATGCGGGCGCGTGACTGGCTCAGTGAAGAGCGAACGTGAAGTGACTCGAAAAATCGTGCGAGCCGCCCTAGCGAAGAGTGCCGAAGCGACCCCCGAATCTCATGTTCCCCGTTTCCGGGCGAGAGTTGACACCATGCTCCTGGATTGCCCAGGCAGGTTGTCGTGGCGTCACAGGGCCCGTCCCTCAGCCACTCTGCATGAAACTCAGGCTTGCCCTTTGGGGGCAAACTTGAATGGTTTGGTTGTATCACAGAGGAAAAACCGCCGCAAGCGGCTTTGCAGCGAACGGCGTCCGGTCGCGCTCCAGATGTCATTTCTGGGGATTGAAATGGGAGCGGGCTGGCGGGAAGGGACTGACGCGGAGAATTCGTAATGCCTCGCCCCATGGCCCGAATTTACTCAAGATCGCGCTCTAATCCTGGTCGTCCTTGGCGGCCTTCTTGCGCCTCTCCTTGAGCATCGCCGGCACCGCCGCGTTGCCCATCGCGTCCTTCCACAGAATCACGTTCAGCTTCTGCGCATCGGCGTGGTCGGCGTGCCGGAAGTCCATCTTCATGCTTTCCTTGGCGCCCGCTGCGGTCTTGGCGTTGGCCGTATAAATCAGTCCGTTGTCCCGGTTGGAATAGTCCGCCGTGTAGGCCGGTTGATCGCCGGGACCGGTAAACTCACTCGAGATCAGCGAGCTGAACGCGTCGTTATTGTTCATCGCAGGCAGACCGAGCAGCGTTTCCATCGTCCGGACCACGCTCACGGTCGAGTAGAACCGGCTATCCACAAAGGGTGCGCCATCCGCCGCGCGCGGAGCATATTTGCTGACCACCAGGGCCAGGCTGCGGTGCGCATCCACATGATCGCCGCCATCCTGCGCATCGTCCTCCAGGATGAAAAAGGCCGTATCGTCCCACAAGGGCGAGTGCGAGATGGCCTCGACCGCCCGTCCGACCGCCAGATCGTTGTCGGCAACCGAGGCCTTAGGCGTAGGCCCGCCAGGTCGCGTGCCCGCTGTGTGGTCGTTGCCAAGCCGCAGCAGCACGAAATCCGGCATGGTGTCCTTGCCCTGCTCCTTATCCGCCAGCCAGCCCTTCACATGCTTCAAGAAGATCTCTACCCGCAGCTGGTCGGGCACCATGAGGTCGAAGTCCGGCGCCTCCTCGGCGAAGTGGCCCACCAGTTCCGGCTTGGTTGCCACATTGGCGGCGATGAGCGGGATGGGCCATGGCCACTTGTTCACTCCGCCGCCCCATTCGGCGGGCAGCGCCGCGCCCGGCGCAATCGCCTGGCGCCTGCAGTCGCGGCCCTGCATCAAAGGTCCCATCTGCGGATCGGCGACCCGCGCCTCGTTGCAAAAGGTGGTCGAGATGAACTCGCCGAAGTGGTAGTAACTCTTTCCATGGGCGGCCAGATTACCCCACAGATAGCCGCTCCAGGGCTCGTTCACGTCGGGAATCTTTTCGAGCAGCGGATAGCCCTCCGCGACCGCCCCCTCCCAATCGTAGGTTCTCTGTCCGCCGCGATACTCCTGCTGCCAGGTCTTCTCCAGGTAATCCGTGCCGATGGCCGCGGTCGACCAGACATGGCCGTCGCCCGACACCTCGCCCGAGTCGAAAAAGTTGTCGAGCACGCCGAACTGAAGAGCCAGCTTGTGCTCGTTCGGCGTGATCGCCTCGCCGTACATGGTCAGGCTCGGGTCGCCGTTGCCCACCGGCCTTCCGTCCTTCCTCAGGTCGCCAAGAATCTGATCGTAGGTCCGGTTCTCCTTGATGATGTAGACGACGTGCTTGATCGGATTCCGCGCCGCGCCGGCAAAAGCGATCTTCTCCGCGGCCGCTTTCATCCGGTTCGATTCGATCGCCGCAGAAGTCCATTGCGGCAGATTCTTTTCGATCTCCGGCTCATCCAGCGTGGCCAGGGATCCATACAGCAGGGTCCCGATGTAGGTGGTAGCCCGGTGGTATTCTCTCTGCCTCATTGCCTCCGTCTCCCGCTGGGGAAAATTGTTGGGACCGGCGCCCTTGCCCTTCGCGGTGGCCACATACAGCTTTCCGCCCGGCGCCGAGGGAACAAACGCCATCGACATGGGCATCCACTCCGTGGGAATTTGGCCGATCGGTTCGATCATCCCCTGCTTCGACGCCCTCGGAGTCAGCTTTCCGGTATCGATAACTGCGACGGAATCGGTGATCGCGTTGGCTGCATAAAGTCGCGTGCCGTCCCCATTGACCGCCAGAGCCTCGGGCTCCGCGCCAAAGTAGCTCTGGCCGGGGAGGCGCGTGTCGAAGTAACCCTTGACGGAGAGCTGGCCGGCTCCCACGTTCACCGCGGCAACAGCGTCGCGGTTAGAAAGAGCGACGTACAAGGTCTTTCCGTCCGGGGAGAATTCAAATGCGCAGGGGTGGGTTCCGGGAGCCACCGGGTTGGTGGGCTTGAGCAGAGCCAGCTTCCGCCCCACAGTTTGCTTGACCAGATCGAGCTCCACGATCTCCGAGGCATTCCACAAGGCTGCGAAGGCTCTCCGGCCGTCTTTTGCGACCGCCAGAGCGATCGGGTAGGTAGCCGGCACGGCATCGCTTTCCGAGAGATCGAAGCGCTTTGCAATCGCGCCGCTGGCGGCGTCCAGCAGGAGAACATCGTCCGACAGGTTTTCGGCCACCAGAAGCCTCTCCGATCCGGCAGCGCCAATCACCGCGATGGCCGCCGGGAACGGGACTCCCCGGCCCCCATCCTTCTCGCCAATCAGCCTCGTCTTTCTGCCTGCGGCAAGCTGTTGGAGCGGCAAGTGGATGAAACGCTCCGGCGCGATCTTCCCCGCTGCAAAGCTGTACACCGCCACGCCGCTGCCCGTGTCGTCTTTGCCGTCGCCGAGCGGGTCGGAGGTCGAGCCCATGCTCGCGTAGAGATGCGTCCCGTCGTGGCTGAACGCCAGGCCTGAGTAGAGCGTCTGCTTAGCCACCTGCGCCAGCGTGCGGGCGTCCGGAAAATCCTCCAGCAAGCCTGTCTGGGTATCCAACACTGCCAGCGACTGCTCATAGTTGGACTCGAAGGTCCCGTACCCGGCATTCACCGCGACCACGTAGCGCCTGTCCGGGGATACGGCCATCGACATGGGCAGGCCGTTCAGCCGCTGCGGATGCCCCGGAATCTCCCCGATCAACTTCTTGCCGGTAGGCAGATCGATCGTTTGCGCCGCGACAGACAAAGGCCCGCCAACAAGCGCCATACCGGCAAAGGTCAACACAAGCTTCGTATGCATGCCACAACCCTAGCAAAGTCAACCTCGATTTCGCTTCACCAGGCGGTTACATCCGAGGGGTTTATCTGCCGCCGGAGGATCGCGGCCTCAACCAGTCTGTGGCTGGGCCGTGGCCCCGGCGCGGGCCTGAAGCCGAGGAAACGCATCGGCGGCAATCCATTACCAACGGCCATCCAACCGTAATCCTGCGTTTCCGCGGATTGTTCATTAGAATTCACCTATGAACGAGCCAGTCGTTGCCTCCCTTACCCAGCTGCTTGCCGACGTCATCCTGCCCAATCTCAAGGCCGTGCAGGCCAGCCAGATCGAACAGATTGCCGCCAACGACCGCCTGGAGAACGACATCGAGGAACTGCGCATCCACCTCGAGTCGCACTTTGCCCATCTCTCGGCCCAACTGACGGCCTGCCGAGCGGAGCTGGCCGCCACCCAGGCAGCCCTCAAAGCGGCTCAGGTCCAGGCTGGTTTGCGGGTGCCGGAGCGCAACCTGCTGATCCACTGATTCCGCTCTCCAATCAGCCTCCCCACCGCCCATAGAGAGCGCGAAGGCGACGGGCGCCTGCAATAATCCTCACCATGCGCACTCTACTGACCGCGGAGAGGCTTTGCAACGGAAACAGTCTCCTCGATCGCCCCCGGGTCCTCATCGAAGACGGCCGCATTTCTTCCATTTCCACCCATGAGGCCGGCGAACTCCCCGCCCACACCCGCTTTCTCGACTTTCCCGGCGTCACGCTTGCCCCGGCGTTCTTCGACGTGCACATTCACGGCGCCGCCGGGCATGACGTGATGGAAGCCACGCCAGAGGCCCTCGAGACCATCGGCCGCTTTCTGGCCGAGCGCGGGACGGGCAGCTTTCTGGCCACCACGGTGACCGCGCCCCTGGACGCGACTCTCCGCTCCCTCTCAGGATTGGCGAAGCTCGTGGCGCAGCCGCCCGAACCAGGCTTGGCCCGGCCCTTGGGCATCCATCTGGAAGGCCCGTTTCTTTCCCACCTGAGGCGCGGCGCGCACCCGCCCGCCTACCTGCTGGCGCCCGACTTGGGCGTCTTCGACCGGCTCTTCGAGGCGGCCGAGGGCCATATCCGCCTGATGACCATGGCTCCCGACCTGCCGGGCGCGGCCGAGTTGGCAGCCCATGCCACCGCGCGCGGCGTCCGCATCTCCATTGGGCACTCAGATGCCACCGCGGCCCAGACCCGCGCCGCCATTGCCGCCGGGGCGGTGAGCGCCACCCATACCTTCAACGCCATGCGGCCGCTCGACCACCACGAGCCGGGGATTCTGGGCATCGTGCTGACGACGGATTCCCTCTTTGCCGAGCTGATTTGCGATGGCAACCACAACACCCCGGAGATGGTGAAGATCTGGTGGAGGTCGAAGGGCCCCGAGCGGGCCATCCTTGTCACCGATGCGATGAGCGCCACCGGCATGCCCGACGGGGAATACCGGCTGGGCGAATTCACTGTGCAGGTCGCCAACGGCAAGGCCTCGATGGGAGATGTTCTTGCCGGGAGCCTGCTGACGCTGGACCGGGCGCTCTCCAACTTCGTCGCGTTCACGGGCGCGGCCGTGGAGCAGGGGCTGCGCCTGCTCACCGCCAACCCGGCGGCGATGACCGGGTTGAGCGCGGAAGCCGGTTTTCTGAAGGTCGGCCAGCCGGCCAATCTGGTGGCTGTGGACGCGGCCGGGAGGCTGGTCGCTTCCATCCTGCATGGACAGCCGGTTGCCGGCCCAGCGGGCCGTTAAAGCGGTTCTCCAATTACTGTGTCCCGGAAGCACGATCGATGTGTGGCTACCGGGGTCTGCACGGACTCGGGGCCCCCGGCGAGCGATCTTTGCTCGTTAGGACGATGGGACAGGTCTTGGTCCGAAGGCTGGAAGTAAGAACCGCCTTTCACCGCTCTTGTGAGGCTACGCGCATTGGAGAACCGCTCCAATTAGAAGACTCGGCGAGCCGTCTTGCCCGCCAAATCGCGCCCTCGAGGGAGACCACAGACGATTTTCCAATCGGCATCTCAGGCGCAGCCGCCCGCAACCCCGCGAAGAACGGCTCTCGCACCAGCGCCATCTTCTCGATCACCCCGCCCGTCCAGGCGACCGGGACTTCGCCCGCGATCCTGTGCTTGCGGCGCAACTTGGAGCGGACCAGCAGCACAAACTCAACCAGATCGGCTGAGGCCTCTTGGAGGACTCCCAGCGCCACCGGGTCTCCCGCTTCGGCCAGCTCGTTAATGGCGGGAGCCAGGGCGGCAAAGTCCGGTCCAGGCGTCGAGTCGCCCAGGCTGACCAGATCCTCCAAGGTAGCGGTACCCCAAATCTCTCCCACCTTCTTCAGGATCCCTGTCGGCTGCTCGCGGTCATAGGCCTGGAGCGCCCGGCGGACACTGTTGACGCCGATCCAGTAGCCGGAGCCCTCGTCTCCCAGGCGCGAACTATAGCCGCCGGCGCACTCGCGGCTGCCGTCCGGCGCGCGGCCTATGGTATTTGACCCGGTTCCGGCAATCTGCAAAATGCCCGGCCCTCCTTGAAAAGCCGCGTCCAGGGCAATCACCTCGTCGCCGACGATATCGATGCGCTCGACTCGGAAGTCCTTTAGAACGGCAGTGATCCACTCAACTGTGCCGGGCAGGCTGCAACTCGCCACGCCTACCGAGGCTGACTGGACACCGGAAACGCCGGCCTGCGCATACACATCCTTGAGAAGATCGCGCAGATTCTGCTCGGCGGCCTCCGCGCCCACCCTGAGGCGCTTGATGGAACCGTTTTCGGCATGGGCCAGAAGACCTTGGCCATCGACGATCGAGGCGCGGGTTCTTGTCCCTCCGCCATCCACTCCCAGGACCGCGCTCATCGTCGGCTTGCTCCTTCGTTCACTTGCTGGGATCGATACCATTATCGCGCAGTGTACCTGCCAACACGTTCAACGTGCCATCGTTTTTTTGCGGGGCAAGGCCGAGCAGGTGGGCAAGCCAGGGATAGAGATTGACATTCTCGAAGGGCGCCACGGTCTTCCCTGCGGCAATATCCGGGCCGGCGGCAAAAAAGCTGGCCCTCATCTGCGCCATCTTGCGGGGGTCGAAGCCGTGCATACCGAGGGTAGGCGGCGCGTCCTTCCGATCGGCGGCAGGGGCGTGGGCGCGGATGGCGTAGGGACCGGTGGCCACCACCACGGGATCGCCCTCGCGCGGATTCAGGTTGTAGTTGAGAGCGGCCGGGACATCCTTGCGGCGGTACACCATGAACTTTTCCGATGCATTCTTCAACTGGTTGTAGACGCGGGCGCGGTCCTCTTCGCTCTTGCCGTAGAGCAGGGAGCCGGCCGTTTCAAAGCCCGTCAAATCCGCAAATTGGTCCAGGTTGATCCAGCCGCCTTCGGATTTCACCATCCCGTGGTCGCTGACCACCACCAGGTCGATGGGCAGGCCGGTCGCATCCAGTCCGGCTTTGAGCTCGCCGATCAGCCCGTCCACCTTGCGCACAGCGGCTTTGGTTTCCTCGGCGTCGGGGCCGAACTGGTGGCCTTCATGGTCGGGCTCTGCATAGTAAAGAGCAATGAAATGAGGACGATCCGCCTCAGGCAGCCGGAGCCAGGAGAGAACCTGCTGGATGCGGACCTCGTCGTCCAGCTTGTTGTCGAATTGCATGGAATAGGTGGGCCGGAAACCGGCGATTTTGGCCTCGGAGCCCGGCCAGAAAAGACACGCCGTGCGCAGGCCCTGGCTCTCGGCCAAGCTCCACAAAGGAATGCCACCATACCAGGAGCCATCGGTCACCGCTTGGGGATCGGACGACGCGTAACGGGCCTGGCGGACGGGGTCGTAGAAGCTGTTGGCCACCAGGCCGTGGTGCTCGGGATAGAGCCCGCTGACAATGGTGTAGTGATTGGGGAAGGTGAGCGAGGGGTAGCTCGGGATCATCCCCGCCGGCGCCCAGACGCCCTGCTTGCCGATGGCCAGCAGGTGGCTGGCGCCGTCGCGGACGGCATAGTCCCAGCGAAACCCGTCGAGCGAGACAAGGACGACGTAATGGGCCTTCTGCGCGGTTGCGGAGTTGGGTCCGTTGTCGACGTGGATGACCGGGTTTTGGGGCGGGGCCGAGGGCGGCTGCTGGGCGGCCAGGCTGAGGCCGGAGGACAGAATAAGCAGTGAAGCAAGCCAGCGGCGTTCGGCCCGGAATTGCATGGAAGAACACTCCCCGATCAGGCTATCAGTTGACTGTTGTCGGTGTTCAGTTGGCGAGAATTGCCAATGGGTACGCTTTGCATTGCAGCGCGGCCATAAAACAGGCAAGCAGCGCATCGACGCCCCCAGGAACATCCTGGAGCAGCTTTCGTATCATCTCCCCATGACCGCAACCCCGCAAGTGACCGAAGTCGCAAGCCCCCAGCGCAAGCCTTCTCCCTTTACCTCGGGCACTGCCATCGTTTTGTACGTCGCCCTGGTGCGAATTGTTCTGTACTTTTTTGCCGCCCCGCATTACGGCTACTTCCGCGATGAGCTCTACCTTCTTGCCTGCGGAGAACATCCGGCCTGGGGGTATGTCGATCAGCCGCCCCTTATCGGTTGGATCGCATGGCTTCTCCAGCACACAATCGGCACTTCGCTCTGGGCCATTCGGCTGCTGCCCGCACTTGCCGGCGTCGCCACCGTCGTCTTGGCCGGTCTGCTGGCGCGGGAGTGGGGAGGCCGCCGCTGGGCAATCTTCCTTGCCTCGCTTGCCGCGTTGATGGCGCCGGTGCTGCTCGCCATGTCGCACTTGTTCACCATGAATGCCTTCGACCCGATGCTCTGGACGGCGATTGCCTATGTTGTGGCGCGCATCGACAAAAGCGGCAGAGGGCATCTCTGGCTCCTGGCCGGCGCGCTTGTTGGAATCGCTCTGCTGAACAAGTATGGCGTAGCCTTTTGGCTCGCCGGACTGGTCATCGGCATTCTCTTCACGCCGCTTCGACGCCATCTGCGCGACCGCTGGCTGTGGCTCGGCGTTGCGCTTGCCACCGTTATGGTTCTGCCCAACTTCTTCTGGCAATTGCGGCGTCAGTTTCCATTCCTTCAGTTGATGCACAATGTGCGCCAGAGCGGCCGCGACATCGTGCTTCCGCCGCTTCCATTTCTCAAGGCTCAGGCCGAGATGCTGGGCTACGTCGCCGCAATCCTTGTCCTTTTTGCCTTGTTGTTCTTCTTCTCCAAGCAAGGCCGCCCGTTTCGCGCTTTCGCATGGGCCTACCTCGTCTTTCTCGCGGAGATGATGGTTCTTCACGGAAAAATGTACTACCTCGCCCCTGCATACCCGGTCATGTTCGCCGCCGGAGCCGTGTGCATCGAGAGCGCAACCGCAAGCAAGTTCTGGGTATGGGCCAAGCCCGCGCTCGCCGTGGGGATTCTTGCCGTAAGCGGCATTTACGCGCCCACCATCCTGCCCTTGCTGAGCGTTCCCAACTTCCTCGCTTACCAGCACGCCATGGGCATCCAGCAGCAGAAGTTCGAGCACATGCGGCCGGGCGTCCTTCCACAGTTATACGCAGACATGTTTGGCTGGGAGGAGATAGCGCAAAGTGTGGCCGCCTACTATCGCACCCTTTCGCCCGATGAGCAGCGCAAGACCGCCATCTTCGGAAACAACTACGGCGATGCCGCCGCCATCGACTTCTTCGGGCCCAGGTACGGCCTTCCCAAGGCCATCGGCGGTCACCAGAACTACTGGATTTGGGGGCCGCGTGAATACACCGGCGAAAGTCTCATCGTCCTGGGCGAGGGCGACGAGCGCAACATGCAGGCCTTTTGCGCCAGCTACTCGATCGTCGGCAATGCGAAGCACCCGCTTTCCCGCCGCGACGAGTGGCTCCCTATCTACCACTGTCGCGGACTGAAATGGAATCTCCAAGAGATCTGGCCTGAACTCAAGCGTTGGAGATGAAACCTGCGTTGACCCGGCGCACGCTCGCGGGTTTTTCCTCTCTCAGATGGCCGACGAATCGCCGAGACCTGCCGGGTTATCTGCCGCCGGGGACATGACCCGACGCCCGTGGGGCACGGAGCAGGTCGCCAGCCAACTGTGGTATACGTTTACGCATGTTCGGACACAGATTGTTTTTCGCCGCTTTTTTTGCGTTGGCCGCCGCTGGCGTTGCCGCCGCGCAGGGCCTGACCGTGGCCCCGGCTCCGCCGATGGGCTGGAACAGTTGGGACGCCTATGGGCTGACCATCGATGAGGCCGCCTACCGCGCCAACGTAATGGTCCTGACGGGAATCAAGGAGTACGGGTGGCAGTACGCGGTCATCGACGAGGGTTGGTATATGGAGAATCCCTTCGCCGGCTCGGTGGGAGAGAAAAAATACTTTTGGAACGGAAACGGGATTCTGATTCCTGTGGCCAACCGCTTTCCTTCGTCCGCGGGCGGGGCGGGGTTCAAGCCCCTGGCCGACTGGGTTCACAAGCAGGGACTGAAGTTCGGCATCCATATTGTGCGTGGGATTCCGCGCCAGGTGGTCGACCAGAACCTGCCCATTGCGGGAACGGGCTTTCACGCCGCGGATGCGGCCGACAAGAACTCGCCGTGTCCCTGGGATGAGGGCAACTGGGGCGTGGCGGACAACGCCGCCGGACAGGCCTACTACGACTCGATGCTGAAGCTCTACGCGGGTTGGGGCCTCGACTACATCAAGGTCGACTGCATCAGCGACCACCCCTACCGGATCACCGAGATCAAGCAGGTTGCCGAGGCCATCCGCAAAACCGGCCGGCCCATTGTGCTGAGCCTGTCGCCGGGTCCGACGGCGCTGGAACACGCTGCCGAGATCGCCGACTACGCGCAGATGTGGCGCATCTCGGACGACCACTGGGACGTTTGGACCGCCGAACACAAACCGGGAGCCGGGGAATTTCCCTTCGGGATTGGGGATGCCTTCGATCGGCTGGCGAAGTGGGAGGTTTATGTGCGGCCGGGAAACTGGCCGGATGAGGACATGCTTCCCTGGGGATGGCTGGGGCCGCATCCGGGATGGGGCGAGCCGAGGCAGTCGCGGGAAACCAAGGACGAACAGCGCACCGAGTTCACGCTGTGGGCCATTGCCCGCTCGCCGCTGATTCTGGGAGCGAATCTGACCAAGCTGGACGATTTTACGCGGGGGCTGATTACCAACCAGACGATCCTGTTTATGAACCAGAATGTGACCCTCAGCCGGCCCGTGGATACGGCCAGCTTGCCCGGGTTTGAACACGCGCGCGTGTGGCGTGGGACCATTAACGAGCCGGGCGCGCGCGTCTACCGGGAGTACTTTGCCTTCTTCAACCTCGACGAAAACCCGGTTACGTTGAAGGCGGCCTGGAAGCAGCTTGGCCTGGAAGGCGGGAAGCACCAGGCGCTGAATATCTGGACAGATTCGGCGGGCAAGGAATCGAAGGAAGTAACCGTGACGCTGCCGGCGCACGGGAGTACGGTTTTCGAGATTCGATAGGGGTGGATAGCTGCCGCGGTGGGGGTCTGTGCGTTACAGGTCCCAAAAGCGGGACCTGAGGCGCCCGGCGCATTGCGCAGTGAATTGACCAGCTATCATTTGCTATTTATTGAATTGACAAACGAGTTATGGCTATTTAAGGTACTGCGCACCGGGACCATCGGCTCGTAGACCCCTTCTGTTCAGGCTATGCGATTGCTCGTAACAGATGTGCGAGCTGAACACGGAGACAATCCATTCGACGCTTCCCCTCAGCCATCCAGGTGGCGGAAAGATGGGAGTCCTCCGGTGACTTGCGACCGTTGCGGTTTGCAGACCGAAACGCAGCAAGGAAACAGCAGGCCCCGGCAGGAGCAATCACTCAATGGCAGGCAGGCGCTGGCGCGCGGCTCTCCATGAGTCCGCCAGTTAGCCTCGGTTCTTTCACCTCCCCTAACTCGAAAGGAAGGACGTCTATGGTTCGCCGTCGATTCACAGCGATCGCTGTCGCGGTTGCTTTCCTGCTCTCCAGCTTCAGCACTCCCGCCGGATGGTCCTACACGCAAAGCGGCGCCGGCACGGTCATCGCCAACGGCATTCCGATGGGTCACGAGTGGGTGACCCGCAAAGCAGCGATCGAGCTGCTGGGCTACGCTCCAAACACCGTCCCCGATGTGGCGGACCCGAACGATCCGCGCAGAACCTGGACGCAGGGCCGGGCCTTCAACACCAACCTCTCCAGCGCGGGCGCTCAGGGCGAGGTGCAGCGCATCAAGGCGCAACCCTTCAACGACAGCCGATACCTCTCTCGGTATAAGCCGGTGTATGACGCCATTATTGGCGAGCGCTGGGTGGACATTGCCGGGTATAACGTTCTGGGCGGGAAGGTGCCCGGATGGGTGGACTGCTGGGACGCCGTGGCGCAGGAGCCGGTCGAGGTGCAGTACGACCACTTTATGCGCCGCTACGACGAGGCGGGCGGACAAGGCGGGCTGTCGGCGGCGAGCAATTCACAGACCCGATTCATAAATTACTTCGTGGCCGCGGCGATGGCGCCGCAGTCCACCATTTCGGTCTACGACGGAGGGGCCGCGGGCTCGACGCCGGTGGATGTGGACCGGAACTACTTCCTCTTCGGCCGCTCCGCGCATCTGTTCGAGGACTCGTTCAGCTCCGAGCATACGGTGCGCATTCCCGCGGACAACTACGTCCGCGTGCGGCAGGTGAAGAGTTACTTGTGCGCCCCCGGCTCGGAACAGCACTCGCATTCGAGCAGCGCGGTTTTTAACTACTCCAGCGGCGACGTGATCTGGAAGCCGGGCACGGGACTGGATTCCTCGTGGAATGCGTACAAGCCCAGCAACATGAAAGACGGCGCGCTGGTCGCCATGGAAGCCACCAAGGACCTGTGGGCGGCCTTCATCCGCACCATGGGGACACCCATTGCGCAGCGCCAGGCCGTGGCGCGGCAGGAGGCAAACACGCTGGTCAACAATTGGCTCGCCTACAACCAGCAGGAGTTGACGACTTGGTACAACAACCAGAACAACCGGGACGCAACCTACGTGTTGGGACCGGGCGATTCGGGTAAGGGGCAGAGCGTGCAGGCATGCATGAGGGGCCTGAATGTGGGCACCGACGACCAGATGACGCGCGTGCGCCAACTGCAGGCCGATCAGCGCAAGTGCATCTACAACGCCATTCCCTGGCCCGGCTACGAGGACGTGGCCGACACCTCCATGAACATGTACTTTTCCTGGCAGTGGCGGAACAAGCTTGCTTACGACAACCCTCCGCAGAATTGGAATATTCCCATCCTTCCGGCCGACACCGGGGTTCAAGTACGCGTCAAGAGCGTGGCCAATCAGCAGTACATGGACACGTTCAACGGTGTGGCTCCGGATATCTGGGTGTATGCGAAGGCCGCCGGCTACGTTCTGGACTTCACCGTGGTTGGCCCCAAGTCGGATGCCAAGTTCCGCCTGAGATATGCGCCGCAACTGTTCCTGAGCTACTCGGCCACCACCGGCGCGGCGAAGCTCTGGGCGCCGGGAAGCCTTTCGCCGACGAACTACCAGATTGCGCCGGCGGGTCCGGGATGGTCGATCAAGAACATCTTTTACAGCCAGTACATGAACCTGAACACCTCGAGCCAATCGCCGTATGTCAACTCCAGCGGGAATCCGGCGAATGCCAACTCGCAATGGATGATTGACGGACTGCCAAGGTAACGGGCCCTCATGGAGCGGCCGCCTTCGCGGGCGGCCGCTCCAAAAGCATAGGTTGGAGTATTCCCGCCTATAGCGGTTCCACAATTGCCGTACCCCGAAACCTCCGCCCTCCTGTGGCATCTTCCTCGAGAAAATGCCACTTTGCACACTGCCGGAAAAGGCACGTGAATTGCGGAACCGCTCTAACGGAGGGGCTTTTTGCAAATGGGACAGTGCGCCCTTTCAGAAATGAAAATGATGCCGCTGTAGACGCAGTCCTTGCAAATGAAATGCCCCTTCTCGCACGTCTTGCCGCCGCTCACATCCCTATCCTTGCCGCAAACATCGCATATCCTTCTCCCCATGATTCCTCCTCAATGCGGTTTCAGAATTGGCGTATCCGCAAACGCCTGCTGCCGGCGGTCTCTTCCCTTCCGCCAACACTCTCCACGGGACACAGTATTTCCGAGAATCCCGTAAACAGCGCAAGCGGAAACGGGAAAGCTTCGCTTCTCCGCCCCTCGCACCGCCCTTTACCCGTGAGACCGTGAGACGTTGACACTGTGAACTTCTCGGCGCTCCAAAACGCCCGCTAGTTCCGCCGGCTATCTGTCACCGTGAAACTCTGCGGCGTCAGGACCACCTTCAGGTCGGGGTTGTAGTAATCGGAAAGGGTGGCAGGCGCGGCCTTGGCGCGGATGGCGTAGCGCGGCGTAAAGCGGAAGCTGAAATGCGTGCCCTCGGCCCGCCACGACCAGAGATAGAAGACCATGCGGTCGGGCTGGAGCTCGTAGCGCGAGATGGTCCAGTCATCGAGCAGCTTGGCCAGCGAGGCGCGGTCCACATCCGCGCCGGGCGGCAGGCCCACCTCCGCCAGCAGCATTCCGTAGCTGTTCGAGCCGAAGCGGCGGAGATCGACGGCACAGTCGATGGGCTGACCGACATTTGCGTGGTCTGCGGCGCAATTGTATCCAAAATCCAATCCGTAGTCCGTGCCCGTTTGGGTCTTTGCCTGAGCAGGCGCTGCCGTCTTCGTCCAGGGGACGTAGTAACTCGCCGAGGCTTCCGCGCTGGCCAGGGCTGTGTCGCTTGCGTTAAGAAATGCCAATTCATTGTGGCCCGGCTTGAGCAAGGCCGTCAGGTCCAGCGAGCGCGGCGCGTCCAGTAACTTCGGATCGGCGCGTAGGGCCTCGGCATCCTTGTCCGCGAGCGGAACGCCGTCGATCGTCAGTCGCAGTTGCTGCGACCCGGCCGGCGTCTTCATCTCGTCGATGGCCAAAGGCAGCAGCGCCTCGAGCACGCGCACCGTGGCCTGGCCGCTATACCAGATGCCGTAGCGGTCCTGGCTGCGCAAAAGATAGTAGAGCGCCTCGCTGGTCAGCGCCTTGTCTTTGTTCGAAGCCTCGCCCTGCCCAAGCGCCTCGAGCACCAGCGCCGTGGTTTCCAACTCGCCAGCATGGCCCCAACCATAGAATGGCGAATGGCCTTCACTGGCCCAGTGCGCGCCTTGGCGATCTTTGATTGCCGTCTGCGTCAACTCGGCGCGTAGCCGAGCGGCGGTTGCGGCGTCCCCGGCCAGCCGCAGCCGCAGAGCATTGGCGTAGGGATCGTGTACCGCCGCCGCCGAGCTGGCCGCCCACGCTACTGCCTTTGAAACCGCAATGTCGACTCGATCCTTCAGGGCTTTGAAATCGGTGTTGGGCGAAGCGCTCTTGGCGAACTCCTCGCGGGCGAGCGCGCGCTTGAGCACATCGGCCACGTAGAGGTTGAGGTCCGCATTCGTATCGCCATAATGCGGCTTCCAACTGCCATCCGCCTGCTGATTCGAGCCCAGCCAGCCCACGGCGTCCGCAATGCGGCTCCGGTCCACGGCGATGTAGGGCTCGGCTTCGATCAGGAACTCAATGCCGTAGGCCGTCAGCGCCGGGTCGGGAGCCTCCTCGCCACGTCCCCAATAGGTCAACCCGCCACCCGCGCGAAAGTAGCCCAGCAGCCGGTCGTAGCCCTGTTGCAAATAATTCTGCGCTTCACCCTCCATCGGCGAGGAGCCCTTCGAAGCCGTCAGCATCTCAAGGAAGAGCAGGCTCGGATAAGTCGAAGAGATGGTCTGCTCGCCGCAGCCGTAAGGCCGCTCCAGCACTGCCTTGATCGCGTGCAGCAGATGCGTGCCCAGGTTGGGATAGAGCAGCAGCTCCGCGTGGACCGAGCCGGGAACCGCATCGGCCGGGAGATCCAGCGCCAGCGTCGTCGCGCCGGGGCGCAGCAGGGCGGAAGCGGTGACGGCGCGCGGCTCGCCATCGGGATGAACGCGAATGGTCTTCTCCACGGCATCGCCCTCGCGCCCATTGGCCGCGGTGATGCGCAGCGGCCCGGCCTCCACTGCCTTGCTTGCGCGAAAACCAAAGACCACCGGCGTTGTGCCGTTGGAAGCAACATGGGCCTCGACCGTGGACGGCGTGAACAGAGACATCCAATCGGCGGGCTTGGCGGTCACCGGCAGCGCGACGGAGTGCGCCGTGTAGTTGCGCAGGTTCACCGGCAGCGCGATCTCGTCGCCCACGGTCAGCACTTGCGGCGCGTCCAGGTCTACAAAGAAGGTTTGAAAGGTCTTGAAGGTACGGTCCAGCGCGGCAAAGCGGCCATCCACGGTAGAGGCCAGCGCGTGCAGCTTCCAGGTGGTCAGGCTGTCGGGCAGCCGGAAATGGAGGCTGGCATGGCCCTGGGCGTCGGTCTCCAGCGAGGGCGTCCAGAACGCCGTCTCCTCGAAGACATGGCGCAGGCGCGGCGTAAACCTGGGCTCGGAGATAGAGGCCTTGCCGCCGGGGCTGGCGATGGCTCGCGCAGTGGAAGAGACGCTTGCCGACTGTGTCTGCAACGGCATGACGTTTGCTTCCACTGTCACCGTCTCCGTCGCGGCGCCAACGTTCAGCTCCACATCCACGGTGGTCAGCGCGGCTGAACCGACGTACACATCGCGCATGGAGAAGCCCATGAAGCCGCGCGCGGAAATCTTCACGGAATAGACGCCGGGAGCGAGATCGGCAATCACATAGATTCCATTCTCCAGCGTCTTGCCGCTGGCCACCGGCTCCCCTCCGCCGGTCTCCACTTCCACAACCGCGCCGGCGATCACCGCGCCGGTCCGGTCGGTCACCGTGCCGCCGATTGCTCCGTTATTGCCCTTGAAGGCTCCCTGCTCGACGGCCTGCGGCTTCAGATCGCCGCCGCTTTGCTCGGTGATGGGATGGAGGAACTGGGCCACCAGCTCAAAGCTGGGCTTGTCGCCGGCCGGCTCAACGGAGCGCAGGACTTGGATAGCCCGCATCAGGTGCGTCACCGGCTTGCTCTTGGCCTCAAGTCCCCCGCTGACAGCCTTCACCTTCTCGATGCGCGTGTAGGCCATCAATTGTGTCGAGCGCAGTTGGAGGGGCTTGCCCAGCGGGTCGCGCAGCGCGTCAAAATCGATGCCGGCGGCGGTGAAGGCCTGCCGCGCCTCGGCCTCGGTCGAGGGAAACGGCTTGCCGGCAGCGGTCCAATTGCGAATCGCGGCCTCCAGGCGCTGCTCCGTTTGCGAAAAATAATCGATGGCTGGGCTGGTCCAGAATTCCGATGCGGAGTAGTGGCCGTCCGTCCCGGTCGTCGCATCGTGCGGAAAGACGTGGATGCTCAACGAACGCCGCCAAACCTGAACCTCGTAACGGTATGGCTTTCCCTGCGGATCGTAGGTCGCATCCAGATTCAGTCCGCCGGCCCTGGCCAGGGCGTCGAGGTCGCCAGCGGTCGCGGGCAAAGGCTTATTGTCCTTGACCGCGTCCTCTACCAGCTTGGTGAGCCGTTCGCCCGGAAGCGCGAAGTAGTTTCGCCCAACCAGGTCGATCTTGAAATCGTCCCCGGTGCCAAAGCGCTTGTCCGGTCCGGCGCTCACCAACCGAACCACCTGGTTGTTCCACTCGACGCCGGCCTCCACCTTGTACGGCGTCGCCCAGGGATCGAGCAGCAAAGCATCGTCCAGTTTGGCCGCGCGGGCAATGCTCCTGACGGCATTGATCGACGCGGGCAAACGCTGGGGGCGAGCGGCAAGAATCGCCTCCCCCAGCGGCTTCACGTCCCGTTCCATGCCGGATTCGTAGACGGAGCGCGCGTCTTCGTAGTCGCTTGTTTCCACCTGCATCCCCGGAAGAGTTGTGTCCTGAAGACCGGCCTCCGCTGCCAGGTTCAGATCGTCTGGCACCGGCCGCGACATATCCGTCTTGTCCAGGCTCGCGCGCGTCACTCCGCCCACGTTGGCCCCGTCCTGCCACCAGTGCGAACCGAACCAGATGTCGTTTGCCTCTTCCTCGGTTTCTGCTCGCTGTTCGACGGCCGTATCGATCGCCGCAACGCCCAGCGCGCCCGGCGCGGCCGAGCCCGACGGGTTATGCATTGCAAGCCCCGCATCGACTTCGGCGCCGGGAAGATAGGAGGGCCGCACGCCCGCAAGCTTGATCTTCAGTTCCCGGTCTTCCGGATAGAGCACCGATTTGAAGCCGATGGATTCATATCCGCCGTAGCGATAGCGCGGCGTTTCTTCGTTCATCGTGTACGTCTGCAGCGCAACCAGCCCATGGAACCTCGGTCCCGCGGGAACCGTGAACGGCTCCTCGGCGCTGTGCATGCGCACCTGCTGGTGGGCGAGCGAGCCTTCTTCCGACAGCACTTCCACGTCGATGGTCGCGCCCACCGGTCCGTGCATCGTCGCCTCAATGGGCTGGCCGGGCTTGAGCAGAGTATGGGCAATGGAGATCCAGACACTGTCCCCGCTCCCGGGTTCCTCTGTGTCGTCGAACCGGGAGATCCGGCCCTCCGGGTCGCGCGCCGTCACGCGAAGACCGTAGCCGGAAGTATAGCCGTACTGATTCTTCTTCAGCTCCCATGCGGGGAAGCGCAGATGAACCTGGGCCAGGCCGTAGCGGCTGGTGGTCACCGTGGCGGCGCGCGTGGAACGCGACTGCGGTTCAACCGAATCCGGGGGTACCCAATCCAGCGTCACCTTGCATCCAACCGGGGCGCCGTCGGCATAGCTGGTCGAGACCAGGTAGTCGCCTTCGTGTTCGTTCGTGCCCAGCTCGCGTACATAGATATGCACCGGGTAGCGCGTAAGGCGAACCGTAAAGTTGCGCGGCTCGCTGCGGCCGGTGGTCGAGTCGGTCACCAGGGCGCGATAGCGGATGTCGTTGTAGCGCTCGTAGGCCCGGTCCTTGAAATCGTCGAAGTCCTCCTTCACGTCGAGGCGCAATTCCGTGTCGCCGTTGGCGTCCAGGGTTGCGCTCTGTTCCGTTTCCTTGGGCTCGTCGTACTTGCCCGTCTTGGAATTCCACTTCTGTTCGTCGGCGCGAACGATGCGCACCGAGCCGCCCGTGACCGGCTTGCCGAACAGGTACCCCGCGTGAATGCGCGCAACCGGCGTCTGGCCTTCCATATAGTAGCTCCGATCCATCGCCGCGCTGACGCTGAATTCGGGCAACTCGTAGCGTTGAATGCGAATCGTGCTCGAAGCCGGGCTGTTGTGGTCCGAGGAATCGCCGACCTCGAAGCTGGCTTCGTAGTCGCCGGTGGCAAGCTGCGCGGTGGTCTTCCAATCGTAGAAGGCGATGCCAAACCGGTTGGTCGTCAGTGGAACTTCAAGCAGGGTCTTGTTGTCGGGATCGTCGATGGTCAGGGTCAGCGCGGTATTGGCCGCGGCGCGGCGGCTGTCGTCGAAGACCAGCGCGCGCAGATGCACCGTTTCGCCCGGCTTGTGCAAGGGTTTGTCGGTTTCGATGTGAATCGCGCTCCGGTCCCCGGTCTCAAGCTCGGCCTTGATGGTTGCCTGCGCGTGCGCCGCCACGATGCCTCGCGCGCCAGACTCGATCCCGCGCGATCCTGTCATTGTCCCGGCAACCGTGAGCGTCGCCGTCTGCCCTGCTGCGGTTTTGATGGGGAAACTCAGCAGAGCCTCGCCCGATGACCCAGTTCGAGCCTCGCGGACCATGGTCCGCTTCGAAGACTTGCCGGCCTCCGTGGCGTCGATGGCCAGCGTGGCCTGGACCTGCACGCCGCTGAAGGGCGCGCGCGTGATGGGGTTTCCGGCCCACACGCGCACACTCAAGGGCTTTCCAGAGACCAGCTTCTCCGGCCGCGCCAGCCGAAGATCCAACAAGTTGGATGCGATCGCCCCGACGGCCACAACGCCATGCGCAACCGGCGCTCCCGAGACTTCCACCCGGTAGCCGATACGGTACCAGCCGATCGGTTCGGCCGGATCGTTCCGCCCGTCTTCCGGCCACGGAAGCACGAGGCTCGCCAAGCGGCTTCCTTTAGCCAGCTCAGCGGCCGTCTCTTCCGATCGTGTATCGGCCGGGGAAAGCAGCCAGGCAACCACCCGCTCTTCGGGGATGGCTGGGGCATTCAGCGGCAACTCAAATCGAATCGAGCGCTCGGCCAGCGTGGCGCGGGCCTTGGCCTCATTTACGACCGCAGGAAGCGCGGAGTCGGAGGCTTGCGCCGGAACCCTCACCGCGACGGCTAGGACAACTGTGGCGAACAATCCAACAGCATACAACCGCGTGATCATGGCGAGCCCATCCTACCAGAGCAGCGGGGCCGGGAAATGTGATCGATCGGACTTTCAGGATGAGACGCATTCAACCTCAAGTCGTAACAATCGATTCGGCCCTTGGCAACAGAAACAAGGCTGGGCGCCCTACCCACGCATGGTCCTTGTTATTACGCAAAGAGCCTGCTTTCAACTTTCCCACAGGCAAAAGTTAGTAACAGGCTCTAAGGTAAGTTCGGCTGCGCAATCCCCAAGGGCTGATTCAATACAGTTATGCTCGCAATTACTCCTGGGTTGTGCGCGTTGAATGGCTCTGGTCCGCATCGGTTACAAGTCCAGCACTACCGCGAGATGTGCGGCAACGCGGCGCTGGCGCCTACCAGGTCGGGGCTCAGTTGAATGGCCTGGCTGAGTTCGGCCTTTGCGGATGCCTGGTCCTTAAGACCCAGGTATCCAAGCCCGGCGATGTAATGGGCGTTGGCGGCGCGGGCGCGCGGAGAAACCTGCCGTCCAGCATAGCGCCCATCTCCACTGCCGTTTGCCCCTGGCGGTTGTAACTCATCCTTTCCGGTTTGCACTAACTCTCGGAATAACTCCTGCGCCTTTTCCTCTTGACCCAGCCTTTCGAACGCGAGGCCCTGGTAGTAGGCTTGAGCATTGCCGGATGCGGCGTTGCCCGATCGATTGGTGCGGCGCTCCAGAGCGGCATCGGGCCGTGCTACCGCTCGCTTCCACGACTCCTCGGCTCGCTCCGTGTCGCCGGAGCCGGCATAGGCTACGCCGCTCCAGTAAGCGAGTTGCGCCCAACGGGCGTTGACGCCGCCAAACCCGAAGCTCATGGGCAGGTTCGCCGGAATGGTGGCGGCGGCTTCGAGATCCTTCAGCGCCTCCCCATAGCGCTTAGCCTCGATCTCCTTTTGGGCGCGCAGAATGTGGGCCTCGGTCCAGTGCTCCACGACATTGAGGTTCTCGCCTTCAGCCACCGCGAAGGTGCGGGTAGTCATGGTCTGGATGGCCTCATCCACCTGGCCCGTTGCAATCTGCAGCGCAATTTCGCGGTTGAGGGCGTCATCGCGCCGCGCCACCACGGAGGCATTCTGCTGCAAAAGGGCGAGGCGCTTGTCCAGCGGAGTCCCAGCCGCTTCAAAGAGTTCGTCTAGTTCTGTGAAGTGCAGCGCGTACTTGTGTTCGCCAGAGACAGCTTGCTCCAATTGAGCGATGGCCTTGTCGATGTCCGCCCCCGATGCTTGATGCATGTAGGCGGTGGCGAGATTGCGATGGGTGATCGCAAAAGACGGATCGAGAGCGGCCGATAACTCCCACATCCGTGTAGCTTCCTCGGGCTGCCAGTCGTATAACAGGTTACCGAGATAATAAGGCGCGCGCGCATCGCGAGGATTGGCCTGAATAGCCTGGCGCAGCACGTCGATGGCCTCGTTTTGGAACGGAAAGACGTAATCCGGCGGCATCTGCATGGCGCGCCGGTAATACTCCTCGGCATTTCTCGACTCGCCCAACTTCTCCGCGAAATAGCCAAGATAATAGTAAGTCATGGGATGGATGCGGGACTTATCCGGCGCCGCCGCGGTGGCAAGCCGAAGCACATCGGCGCCGTCCCGCCAGAGCCCTTCATCGAGGTATTCGGCTGCGGTCTCTTGAGCGGTTGCGGGAAACTCATTCATGGCGGAGGCCAGCCTTTGCCCGGCCCCCTTGTCCCGTGAAGCGAGATAGGTCTCGGCCATGGCGCGCACGTCCAATGGGTCCGAGGCGTGCGCGGCGTAGGCCAGCACCTGCAATGCTTCTTGGTTACGGCCGAGATGGCGCAGCACCGCGGCCTTGAGGTTTTGCGCGCGGATATTCTGCGCGTTGGAATCGAGGGACCGGTTTACAAAATCGAGCGCGGCGGCCATCTCTCCGCGCGATGCGGCGATCTGTGCCAGCGAGACGTAACCGGCGGCCTTCCATGCCTGGCTCCATGTGGCTTTATAGAACCACTTGTACGCTTCGTCGCCTTTACCCTCGGCCTTCAGCGTAGCGCCGAGGTAATAGATCGGCTCGCCATCCTTGGGCGCTGTGTAACGGTCCGTTGCGCGCTCCAGTGCCCTGCGCAGGTATCTTTCCGCCTCCGCATACCGCGCCTTGTTGAACGCGGCGATGCCAAGGGCCGTGTTGACCCTGGTGTCTCCGGGATCGCGGCGCAACGCCTCCTGCCAATAGGCGAGTGGGTCCACAGTGGGGTCGTGGAACTGCTGCGCGCGCAGCCCGATAAGGTAGAGTTCATCGTTCGTCTTGACTTCCCGCGGGGACGGCGGCGGAGTCACTGGCAGGGGCGCCGTTTGCGGCGCTAACCGAATGGGACGATAGGAAACGAGTTCCCTGTCGCCATCCCAGAGCGAGGCAACCAAGTCATGTTCGTCGACGCCTGAAGGCACGGCGACCCGTTTCACGTAGGGCTTGGCGGGATCGATGGCGATGGCTTCCTCTAACAGTGCTGCATCTCCGGCTTTGAGTACAACGCGCGCGCCGGAGTGGGCGGACGTGGCATAGAAGCCCACCTTCGCCACGCCGGCGCTAACTTCGAGGTTCACGGCGGCATCCAGATTGGCTTCCTTCACGCCGCCGATATCCCGGAACGGATACCAGTTCATGCTGAACGACCGGGTCTCGTAGGGCTGGAGCCAACTATAATCGGGCTGGTTATCCGAGTAAGCGCCCGCCATCAGTTCCATATACGGTCCGTCGTTATCGGTCAGCGTGGTGTCCCATCGCTTGCCGCTCGGACCGTTGCCCCAGGTCCAGAACTTCTTGCCGGGTACGATGTTATGATCGGCGACGCTCAAGGTTCCGGCCTCCTTGCCGTGGTCGTAACCGCCGAAAAAATCGTCCTGATAGTTCCAAGCAAAGACGGAGTTGGCCGACATGTGGTTCCTGTACCAACTTATATCCACGCCCTTGGTGAAATCCGCGCCCGCATAGACGGAATGGGAGACCGGCCAATCGGTAAACTCGCGCTTGGCGTGGTGTACTCCGAATTGCGTGCTGGGCGGGAAGATCACCTGGTATCGGTCGTTGGCGTGGATCGCCAGGTTAGCGAAGCAAAGCATGGAGTTTGCTTGCGGAGTGCGGTTGAGAATGCGCACTGAGGCTTCGAGGTAACTCTTTCCTGGCCGCAGCGTGTATCCCACGGCCCAGCGCATGCGCTGACGGACCTCAAGCTCGCCGACCCAGATGGTCTTGCTGCCATCGGCATTCTCCTCCAGCTTGTATTGCACCGGGAGAAAGGTGGTGGCGCGATGATGATGCGGAATGTTCCACTCCAGGCCGCCGGAAATCCACGCGCCGAGCAGTCCGATCAATGCCGGCTTGATCACGTGCTGGCGGTAGATGAAGTTATAGTTGTTGGTCTTATCCACGCCTTCAAAAATGCGGCCTCCAACCTCCGGCAGGACGCCGATGCGGATGTATTCGTTCTCTAAATAGACCACGGTGTAGGTCTTGTCGACTTTCTTGCCCGTAAGCGTATCGTACATGGGATAGGGGTAGACGGGCCCCTGCGCGCCCTGGGACTCGCGGCCGAAAAAGAACATCGGGTTTGGTTCCGGATCTCCAGCCGGATACGTGGGGATCACCTCTTTTGTTTCCCAAACCCGGACTCCGGAAGCCTCCGTGCCATAGGATGTGGCTGCGGGCAGCAGCAGCCCCGCGACAAAAGTCATGAGAAATGCCAGCTTGCGAGTCACAATGGATCTCCTTCTTCCCGGGTTACTGAAGATTGAACTTATAACCGTGTTCTTCATCCAGCCATGGCGTCTCCGAGGTACCGGCATCGGATGCCATCGGCCTTTGGCTGAAAGGCGGGGTGCTGCCCGCGTGGACCTCTTGCAGCCGCTTCAAAGTCTCCTTTGCGGCTGACACGAGCTCGGGATAGGCGCGATCGGTGACATCGACGAACCCGATGTTATAGTTTTCGCCATCCATGCGCCCGGTCGCGGGCTCATCGACGCCGATGAACCAGCCGGCGCCCAGAAAGGCTGGAAGCGCCGCCGCCTGTTCGACGTAGTAGCGGTATGCCACGCCGCGCTCCTTCTGGTCGCGCACTTGCACCAGGCCGGCGCCGAGGCCGCCGCCGGGAACGCCGAAATGAAACTCGCCGATGATCACCGGCCGGCCGGAGAGTTCGTATGCGGCCTTGATCTCTCTGGTCGGCTCATACTCGTAGGTGTTCAAGCTATATACATCGAAAACATGCGCGGCCCTGGCCACATATTGGGGCGGATTTCCGCCGAAGCGGATACCGAGATTGAGATGATTGGGGTCGTACTTCCTAAGTGCCGCGCCCACCATGGCCAGATACTTTTCGAAGGCCGAGGCAACAAACTGGCGTCGGCGCTCCGGCGTGTCGCCCTGGGCAAGGAACTGTTTGATCTCGCGCTGCATGGCGGTAGGAGGTCCGGCAAGAAACAAATCGATGACTTCCGATTCGCGGCGCGGCCAAGGCGGCTCATTGCCGATGAAATAGCCGATCAGCCAGGGGTCGTCCTTGCGCGGCGCGAGCTGAGTCTTCGCGCTTTCTTCCAGGAATTGGGCAAACTCTTCCGAGTAAACGTCGGGCATCCCCAGGTACATCGGGACTTTGCTTGCGTTGCCGCGCGGCAGAGTGTTGAAGTACGCGAGGTATGGCTTGCGGTGCTGCGGATCGGGGCCGCGCGAGACAATGCTTGTCAAACCCCATCCTTCGGCGCGCTCGAGTTCCATCTCAGCGGCCCTGGCGAGCCAATCGGGCCCGTAGCGGCGGAAGAGGTTCCAACTGCGAAACCCCGCCATCGAGTTATCGCCATCCGCTGCCGGGCCGCGGCCAGCCGCGGCCGATGCCGCCACTCCCGCCGGCGGCAACGCCCTGTAATAACCTTCGCGGCCGGACGTCCGCGTCTCCGCGCCTCCGGCTCCCATGCCAGGCACGGCCATCGAAAGGTATAAGTGGCCGTCGGGATCCACAAACCACCACCTGCCATCGATCTGTTCCACGCGGAAGAAACCTGTAGCCTTGGCCTTGGTCGACTTATAACCGCTGTATTGGCAGTAATCGAAAGCGCCGGGCGTGAAGCCTTTCACTTCCTTTGCCCAATCCCGTTTCAGTCGATGGAGGCTGGCGATCTTGCTCGGCCAATCGGCATAGATCCATTGGCCAAACTCGTCAACTACAGGCAGCTTGTCCAGGATCTCCGAGCCGGGATCATCCCTGGCGAGCCGGATGGAGCGGATCTCGATCACCGGGTGATTGAGTGGATAGTCCATCATGAACGCCAAAGCCCGGACGTTGTCGATTGGACCAAAGGGGCCCCAAACCGAGAGCCAGTAGGAATGGAAGGGACGATTGCCCGCCGACGCCAGGTCGAAGCCCGACTGGTCGCGTCCCTTGAAGTACTTGAGCGGAACCGCCGCTCGAAACCACACATTCTGCCCGACAGGCTGGAACCCGAGGCGCCGAACCCCCGTCTTGTCCACAACGATCAAGTGAAAGCGTTGCGGCGTAGCGGTCCGCATCTCCAGTACCAGGTATTCGAACTTGGACCAATCCGAGGGAAAGTCCGGACCGAGATCCTTGAGGTCGAGCCTCTGCACAGACTGGACGCCTTCGAAGGCCAACCGCCTGGTTTGCGCGTTCGCCACCGCGCCAAGCACCAGCAAGGATAGGATCAAGGCTACCTTCATTGGATACGCCCCCGTGAAAACGCTTTCCACGCTTCGGCGGAATTGTACAACGCGCCCCGCGTCCAATGAGGATGTGAGTCCGCGCGCCTCGCGGGGTGTGCGAAACTGTTGCTTCGGCAGATGGGCGGAAAGTGACATCGCCCTGGCCGGCTGGATCGCCCCATGCCTCCGATGCGCTCCGCTTTTATCGCTCTGTCGCGCAACCGGCTTTTGCGCGGCCTTGCCGAACGCTCCCGGCTGGGCGTCCGGCTCAGTTCCCGTTTTGTCGCCGGCATGGAGATCGAGGACGCGCTGCGTGTGGCCGGGGCGGTCAACCGGCAGGGGATGGCGGTGACGCTGGACTCGCTGGGCGAGAGCGTGACGTCGGAGGCTGAGGCGCACCGGGCCGCTGAGATCTACCACCAATTGCTGGATGCGATCGCCGCCCGCAAGCTCGACGCCAACATCAGCGTGAAGCTGACGCAGATGGGGCTGGAGGTCGAGCCGGAGCTGGCCGAAGCTATCGCCGCGAGCCTGGCCGAACACGCGGCGAAAACGGGCAGTTTTGTGCGCATCGATATGGAGGACTCTTCGCTGACCCAGGCGACGTTGGACATCGTGCGGCGGACTCATGCGCGGCCGGAGCTGGGCAAGGCGATCGGCATCGTCATCCAGGCTTACCTCTACCGCTCGCAAGCGGACATCGAAGAACTGCTCGCCGAGGCCATCCGGGTGCGGCTGTGCAAGGGCGCCTACAAGGAGCCGGCCGAGGTGGCCTTCGCGCGCAAGGCCGATGTGGACGCGAACTTCATCCGGCTTGCTTCCAGGCTCCTCGAAAGCTCCATCTACCACGGTCTGGCAACCCACGACGAAGCCATGATCGCCGCGGCTAAATCCTTCGCGGCCAAGCACAGAATCGACCCCAGCCGTTTCGAGTTCCAGATGCTGTTCGGCGTGCGGCGCGACCTGCAGCGCAGCCTGGTGCGCGAAGGCTACAAAGTGCGCGTGTATGTTCCCTTTGGGCGCGAGTGGTACCCGTACTTCATGCGGCGGTTGGCCGAGCGCCCAGCCAACGTGCTCTTCCTGGCCAGGAATTTCTTCCGTTCTTAAGGTCAGTTCCTGGACCGGGAGGCTCAGGGAACCCCGGTTCGCCCTGTTCTTCCGCCCTCGCCTGCCGGTAATCCCCAAAATCCGCGAACCCCAGCCCTTTTGCGACCAATTCCGCGTAAAATCGTCTGTACAGCAGGCAGAGCTGCTTTGAACGGCTGCCTGCGTCGCCCGATGGCCCTTTGGCACGGATTCTCCCCGTCCGCCCGGCTCGAAAGGCACGGAACCCCAGGATGATGAAACCAAAGACCTCTCCGCCGCCCCTCTGGCTGTCCCTTGCCGCCGCAGTTGCGCTGCTCGCGGCCTCCGCTCTTCTCCGCGCCCAGAATGAGCCTGAAAAGACACTTCCGGAGACCGCTGCCCCGAGCAAGACGCCCGCCGCCGCGCCTGTGCAAACGGCTCCCGCCTCGGCCAGGCCCGCCACTCCCGCATCCGCCCAGCCTGCGGCCTCCGCCGGAGCTGCAACCCAGCCGCCCGACCGCGCCTCGGCTTACTATCACCTCGCCCTGGCCGGCAACTACGAAGAAGCGGCGATGGAATCGGGTCGCCCGGAGCTAATCACCCGCGCTATCGACGAGTACAAGTACGCCCTCAATGCCGACCCCGACTCCCCGCAGTTGAACGACGCTCTCGCCGATCTCTACTTCCGCACTGGCCGCCCTCGTGAGGCCGAATCCACCGCCCGCGAGCTGCTCAAGCACGCCCCCAACGACATCGAGGCCCACAAGCTGCTGGGGCGCATCTACCTCCGCCAGTTGGGCGAAGCGCAAAACACCGTCTCCTCCTCGTCGCCTCCCGGCAATGTGCTGGACCAGGCCATCGCCGAGTTCGAGAGGATCGTTGCCTTGCAGCCCAAAGACGTTGAGGACCGCATGGTTCTCGGCCAGCTTTACACCGTCAAGCACGATTCCAAGAAGGCCGAAGACCAGTTCAAGACCGCCCAGGCCATCGAGCCCGAGTCGGAAGAAGTGGTGCTCAACCTGGCCCGCCTCTACGCCGAGAGCGGCGATGTCCAGCACGCCGCCAAGGTCATTGAAGCCGTCCCTGTCACCGACCGCTCCCCAAGAATGGAGTTCGCCCTGGGCGCGGCCTATGACCAGTTGAAGCAGCCCAAGGACGCCATCGCCGCCTATCGGCGCGCCAACGACATGGAGCCCGGAGACGCTCATACCATCGACGCTCTGGCCCAGGCCCTGCTCAACGACAACCAGCTCGATGAAGCCCTCAAGCAGTACAAGGACCTCTCCCAGGCCGATCCCGAGAACGCCGAGGCCCTGGTCCACATCGGCGAAATTCAGCGCCGCCAGGGCAAGTACGAGGATGCCCTCGCCACCATCCGCGCCGCCCAAAAGAAGGACGCCAACAACCTGGAAGCCGGCTACAACGAGGGTCTGCTCCTCGATGTCCTGGGCCGCTTCGACGAGGCCGCCCAGACCGCCGAGAGAATGGTCGACCTCACCTCGCACGCCAACGGCGCCTACACCACCGAGGAGAAGAACAACCGCGGCATCTTTCTCGAGCGCCTGGGCGCGATTTATCACGAGCAGAACAAGCCCGACCAAGCCGTCGCCGCCTACCAGAAGATGATCGACATGGGCGGCGATATGGCCATCCGCGGCTACCAGGGCCAGGTGGACGCCTACCGCGACTCCAAGCAGTTCGACAAGGCCATCGACGTCTCCCGCAAAGCCGTCGAGGCCGACCCCAAGAGTCGCGAGTTCAAGCTCATGCTGGCTTCGGAACTCGCCGACCAGGGCAAGGCCGACGAGGGCCTGGCTCTGGCCAAAGGCCTCCTCGACAACACCGACAGCGACCGCGCCATCTGGCTGGCCCTGGGCCAGATCGACGTTCGCCTGCGCCGCTGGAAAGACGCCGAAGAAGCCTTCAACAAGGCCTCCACCCTTACCACCAAGAAGGAAGACCGCCTCTACCTGCTCTTCCTCCGCGGCGAGTGGGCTGAGCGCCAGAAGCACTACGAGACGGCCGAGCAGTTCTTTCGCCAGGCCCTCGATCTGGATCCCGCCAACTCCATGACCCTCAACTACCTCGGCTACATGCTGGCCGACAAGGGCGTTCGCCTGCCTGAAGCCCTCAAGCTTATCCGCAAAGCGGTCGATCAGGAGCCCATGAACGGCGCCTATCTCGATTCGCTCGGCTGGGCCTATTTCAAGCTGGGAGAGTACGAACTGGCCGAGGAGAATCTCCGCCAGGCCGTAGACCGCGACCGCACCGATCCCACGGTCCACGACCATCTGGGCGACCTCTACGAGAAGACCGGCCGCATCCGCCTGGCCGCCGCGCAGTGGGAACTCTCGCTCGCCGAATACTCGAAGTCCGTGGCTGCCGACGTCGAGCCCGGCGATGTGGCCAAGGTCCAGAAAAAGCTTGAAACCGCCCGCGTCAGGCTCGCCAAGCAGGAAAGCGCGGCCGGCCAGCCCAAACCGGAGTAGCCGCAACGGCTCCGCCGCTGCTCAAAAGAAACGGCAGCCCCTGTTGAGTCTCCCACCGGCGTTGCCGACCCGCGGGAGATGAAACCGTAGCGCCGATCTCCAGATCGGCTGTAGCGCGGGCGTCCTCGCCCGCGCTCTTCAAAGCCGATAACGCTTGTTTCTTCCTAGGAAAGCTGCCGCCTCATCGTGAGGGCCTGCCAGCCCTATTTTGCCTGCGCCGCCGCCGATGCAATGTAAATATCCACATTGCTCGTGTCCACCAGCGAGGTCCCGGTATCCACAAACACCGGGTACGGAGAAAACGAGTCGGTCGCGAAGTCCTTGTTCAGTTGCTTGGGCGGCGCGTGGTAGATCTCGTCCAGCAACTTCAGCCCCACATAGCCCATGGTGAAGGGCTTCTGCGCGATGGTCGCGTCGATCGTCCCCGCCTTGATCTCGTCCAGCGTATCCTGATCCACGTCGAAGGCAACCAGCTCCCGGCCGCCGCCGCCCCGCTTGATCGCATCGGCGACAACCTTGCCCGCCGACGCTTCCAGGCAGACAAAGGCATCGATCTTCTTCGCTCCGCCAAGAGCCATATACTCCTGGGTCTTGTCGAAGGCGTTGCGGGCATCGCCCTTGATGTCCACCACGTCCACGACCTTGATATCCGGCCGGGCGGCGAAGACGTCCTTGAATCCCTTCAAGCGCTCATCCGTGTTGGGCTGGCTGGTAAGAGTGAAAAAGACCACGTTCCCCCTGCCGCCCAGCTTCTCGATCACCCGCTTGCCGCCCAACCGGCCGGCCTCAAGATTGTTGGTGCCGATGAAGAAAAGCCTGCGGCTGCCGGCCGCATCCGAGTCCATGGTAATCACCGGTATCCCGGCGTTCACCGCCGCATCGATCTCCGCTTGCAGCGCCGACGCATCGGCCACTGAGATCAGGATGCCTCCCGGCTTGGCTGCAACCGCATGCTGCAACTCGGCCAACTCGGCCTGTGGATCGTAGGTGTCCGGCCCCTCCACCCTGGCCGTCACTTTGTATTGCGCCGCCGCCTGCTTGAAGCCGGCCGCCGCCGTCTGCCAGTAGGGCAGATTCACGTTGGTTGCAATCAGGTAAAAAACCTCTTTCTTCGAGTGCCTGCCCTCGCACCCCGACATGAAGAGAACTCCCAGCGCCACAAGCGCCGTCGTCGCTTTTCCGATCGCCTTCATGGTTACCTCCCGGTGAAATGCATGAATTTGAATTCGCCTTCCGGCGCTGCGAACGGTTTCATCCCCGCGCCGCAGCACCGGAGAAATCGGGTGGATAGTACTCCGCTTCGATCCGCGTTGTCCAATCCCTCCCGCACGCATCACCTTAACCCAATCCCTGTCCGATCAATGGTGATTTGCGACACGCGCTCGTCCCTTCTCCAATACCTCCTGCCCTCTGTGCGGTATAACCAGACCAGAACTCTTTGGTTCGCCTCGATGACGGACTCGGAAAACAAACCGCCCGCCAAACTGCCCCCGGGGATTGCCGTCCGGGGGGATGATGACGCTGCACTGACCCTCCGCGCCCACCCCCAGCCGCCTCATCCTTACCGCGCGCCTTTCGCCCGCGACGCCGCCCGCATTCTCCACTCCCGCGCCTTTCGCCGTCTCGCCGGCAAGACACAGGTCTTCACCCGGCTTGCCGGCAATTCTCCGTCCGACCACTTCCGCAGCCGCCTGACCCATACTCTTGAAGTCGCCCAGATCGCCCGCACCCTGGCCGCGGCCCTGGGCCTCAATGCGGAACTGGCCGAGGCTCTCGCCCTGGCTCACGACATCGGCCACCCGCCCTTCGGCCACGCCGGAGAAAAGGCGCTCGACCAGTGCCTCCAGGCTCAGGGCCTCGGCTTCGACCACAACCTCCACGCCCTGCGCATCGTCACCTGGTTCGAGGAGCGCTACGCCGGCTTTCGCGGCCTCAATCTCACCCTTGGCGTGCGCGAGGGTATCGTCAAGCACTCCCGTGACTACTCCGCCGGCGCCCATCCCGGCCTGGCTGAATATTTTCTCGGCCAGTTCCCGCCGCTTGAAGCCCAGCTCATCGATCTGGCCGACGAAATCGCCTACCTCACCGCCGATCTCGACGACGGCCTCGACTCCGGCATCCTCACCCTCCACCGGGTCCGCGACGGCGTGCCCCTGTTCCGCGCCTTCCATGACGCCGTGCTCTCCGAATACCCCGCCGCACCGCTCAAGCCTGCCGTCTCCGAAGCCCTCAACCGCCTCCTCAACGCCCTGGTTACCGACCTGCTCAACCAAACCCGCGTCCGTGTCTTCGCTCTCGGCGCCACCACTCTGGCCGGCATCCGCCAGGCGCCCAGCCGCCTGGCCGCTCTCAGCTCGCAGATGGAAGGGGCGCGCGCCGCCGCCCGGCAATTTCTCTACGACAATTTCTATAACTCCCCAGGCATGGAAGACGCTCATGCCCACGCCGCCGACATCATCCAACAGCTTTTTGCCGCCCTGCTTGCCGATCCCGCTCCGCTCCCCGAGGACCATCGGGCGGAAATCCCCACCCAGGGTCTGGCCCGCACCGTCGCCGACTACATCGCCGGCATGACCGACACCTACATCGAGCAGCTCTGGACCCGCCACGCCGCGCGCTGAATCCATAGCGCCGTGGTGTACTGTGTATGCGAGGGAGGCGACTGCAGTCCATGCGCTTTTTGGCATCGCTGGGGATTCTCTTCCTATGCTCTGCCCCCTTGACCGCCGCCCCGGTGCGCGTCTGGGAAGGATCCATGCCCCTGGCGGCTTCCGACGAAGGCCCTCCCGGCGAAAACCCGCCCTTCGATCTCTTCTCGAGCAGGAATTTCAACTACCCTTACGCCATCCGTGAAAACGTGCGGAGCACCGAATCGATCCACAACTGGCGCGCGCTCTATCTGGAAAACGAGTTCCTCAAGTGCAGTATCCTGCCCGATCTGGGCGGCCACATCTATACCTGCATCGACAAGATCGACGGGAAGCCGATGTTCTACGCCAACCCTTCTCTCAAGAAGGCGCTGATCGGATATCGCGGCGCATGGGCGGCCTTCGGCGTCGAATTCAACTTCCCCGTGTCGCACAACTGGGTCTCTCTGTCCCCGGTCGATTGGGCCTATGCCTCTCACGCCGACGGCAGCGCCTCGGTCACAATCGGCAACCGCGACCGCGTCTACGGCATGGAATGGACCGTTGAAATCGTCCTGCGCCCGGCAAGCACGGTGCTTGAAGAGCGTGTCACGCTTGCCAACCCCAGCGACCTACGCCACCGCTTCTATTGGTGGAACAACGCCGGCGTCGAAGTCTGGAACGACTCCAGAATCTGCTACCCGATGCAGTTCACCGCCGCCCATGGCTTCAAGGACATCGACACCTGGCCCGTCGATTCCTCCGGAAAGGATCTCAGCCTCATCTCCAATCAAACCTCCGGTTGGGTCTCGCGCTTTGTCTACGGCAGCCGCGAGCCCTTCATGGGTATCTACAATCCCCACACAGACGCCGGCCTCGTCCACTATGCAAACTACGCCGATCTGCCCGCCAAGAAGATCTGGACATGGGGCATGGACAAGGACGGCCTGGAATGGCGCAAGACCCTTTCCGACAATGACAGCGCCTACGCCGAAGTGCAGGCCGGCCTCTTCCGCAACCAGGAAACCTACGCCTTTCTCGAACCCGGCCAAGTCATCCGCTTCTCCGAGTTCTGGATGCCGGTTCGCGGCATCGGCACAATCTCCCGCGCCAACCTCCATGGCGTCGTCGCCATTGCACGCAAGCCCCAGGCCGACGGCCGAGTGACCCTCACCGTGTGCTTCAACGCCAACCACGCGGTCCCCGGCGCACGCATCGAAATCGCGGACGGCGAGAAAAGCCTCTTCACCGAAAATGCCTCGCTCAATCCTTCCCGCACATGGACCCGCCAGATCGCGGACCTGGCGCCGGACCGCAAATACACATTCCTGCTCAAGAGCGCCGAAGCCGAAACTCTGCTGGAGCACACCGAGGGGGTTTACGATTGGACGCCGCGCGATGAAGTTCGCACCGGCCCGCAGCCGGTCTATCAACCGCCCCCGCCGGACGCCTGGACCGATGGAGAGTTCTTAAGTCAGGGAACCGATCTAGAGTTATTGGGTAGCTCGGTCGCCGCATGGGAGACTTATCGGTCCGGGTTGGCGAAGTTTCCTTCGAGCTTCGAGCTGCTCAAGGCCTCCGGACGTCTTGCGGTCGCCCTGCTGCGCTACGAAGAAGCCTCCAGCCTGCTCGCGCAAGCCCAAGCGCGCGCCACCTGGGACCCCGAGATTCACTACTATCGCGGCATCGCGGAAGAGGCTCTTGGCCATTCGCGCGATGCCCGCGCCGAATTCGAAGCTGCCTATCGCTCTCCTCAATTCCGCGCCGCGGGCGGCCTGCTCTTGGCCGAGCTTCTTGCCCGGAATCGCGATTCCGCGGGAGCGCTCAAGGTGCTCAAAGACTCCTGTTCAGCCGCCGCCGGCGATCTGCGTTGCGCAGAGGAAACAATTGCGTTGGAACGCTCGGGAAGCCACTTGGTCCGCGCCCGCCGCCTGGCCCGCGAAGCGCTCCGCCAATTTCCCACCAGTTCCTTCCTGCGCAACGAGCTTCGCATCCTCGGCTCGGGCTCGCCCTCCCCGGACCTCGACCGTCATCTCGCCGCGGACTCAAACCGCATTCTCCGTATGGCCATCCAATACAACCGTCTCGGCCTCTACGCCGACGCGCTCCATCTGCTCTCCCGCCGCTATCCCAGTGTTCCTCCGGATGAAAGCGAACCCGGCGCCGTGCCGCCCGCGAACGATCCCCTCCTCGCCTACTATCGCGGATTCTGCCGCCAGAAGCTCGGCCGATCCCCGCTCGCGGACTTCGCGGCCGCATCCCGCATCTCCCTCCTCTATGTCTTCCCCAATGAGCCCGCCACCCTCCCCGTGCTGCGCGCCGTGCTTGCCGCCAATCCGTCCGATGCCTCCGCGCATTTTCTCCTCGGATCGCTCTGGTTTTCCCGCGGCATCGTCGATGCCGCCATCGAAGAATGGAAGCGCGCCGAATCGCTCAACCCGCGTATTCCCTCCCTCCATGCCAGCCTGGGACGCGCTCTCCTCGATCTGAAAAGACAGCCGGATCAAGCCGCCGCCGTCTTCCAGCGCGGCTTCGATTTCGACTCCGCCAACCCCGCGCTCTACACCGGTTTGGACCGCGCCATGCAACAAATGCATCGATCCCCATCCCAGCGCGCCAAGATGCTGAAAGGCTTCCCCGATCGGGCCAACATGCCCAAGGAAATCGTGCGCGCGCTGGTCGATGCCCTCCGCGAAGACGGCAAGGACAACGAAGCAGACGCATTGCTTGCGCAGCATTTCCTCCCCCGCAAGGAAGGCGAGAAGCCCCTCCAGCCCAAAAGCAAAACGCAATGATCCAACCTATTTCGCGGGAAGAAACTCGATCCGCGCCACATCCTCCACGGCCTTGAAGCCGTAATCGGCCGTCACCAGCACATGATCGGGCGAACTCAGGGCGAGTTCGATGGCGAACGCATCGGCGTAGGCGATCTTTCTGTCCACCTTCAATGCGGCAGCGCGCACCGCGCGCTCGCCGCTGATGGGAACAATTTCTGACTCGCTTGGGAGGAGGCTGCTGAGGATACGAACTTCCTCGGATGCGCCAAGGCGCTTGCGCAAGTTTCCCGCAATCTCGCCCCATTGCACGGCCGAGATGCAAAGTTCCGCCTGACCTGCGATACATGCGCTCAGAAGCTGTTCGAGACGTTCAGCACCCGCTTCATCATCGATATATCGGAGTAAAGCTGAGGAGTCCAAAACATACGCTGTCATCGAACGGTCTCACCAGCCTTCTTCTTCCAGCTCCCTTTGACGCTCAAGTCGCCGGTCCTCAAGCAGCATATCGGTCCCTGAAGGAAGGCCCGCCGTGCATCCGCGCATTTCCTTAATCAGCTGAAGCTTGGCAGCTAGCGTGTCCGGTTCCAGAATCACCCGTGTCCCTTCCTGGCGAACCGCCACGCGCGTTCCCGGCTCGATCCCCAGCGACTCACGGATCGCCGCCGGAATCACCATCTGCCCTTTGCTGCTCACCGTAGCAAATACCTGTTCCATGGCTTACATTCTACCACAGGTAAGACAACAACAGAAAGTAAGACTGACGTTCGATAGTAAGACGCTCTCTGCTATTCTTACTTGTGGCCTGGCGTCTTACTGCACCGGCCCCGCCGGCCGCAACCGCCGCAGATCCAGCGCGCATTCCATCGCATTCTGCGCGTTCAACCGCAGATTGTCCGACGCCGCCCACAACCACAGCCGCGAAACCTGGTTGGGAATCCGCGCCCCCGGCGCTTCCGGGCGCAGCCGCACCAGCACATCGTTCTGCCCGGTGGCGGCCAGGTTCGATGGCGAATCCGTATCTTCCAGCACCAGGTCCACGTGGTCCCCGCTGAGAGCTTCTTCCAACACGGAAAGCTCCACCGCCTGCTCCAGCTCCACCGCAATCGAAAACGTATGCCCGTGAAACACCGGCGCGTGAACCACCTGTAGAGCCAGCGGTGGCCAGCGCCCGGCAGCCAGCGCGTCGTAGTGGCGTCGAACCCGCGCTTCCAACGCTCTGAGGTTGGCCGTCGCGCTCTCGCCCAGCCCGCCCAGCAGGTTATACGCCGCCTGCGCATCGTAGATGGCGCGCGGCAGGCCCTGAAAGCTCAGCAGGCACACCGTCTGTTGGTGCAGTTCGTCCATCGCCGCCCGTCCAAACTCGCTGGCCGGCGCCAGCAGCGTGGCGGCGGCAAAACGCACCTTTGCGGCCAGTTGCACCCGCTCCAGAACCAGCGCCAGCGCCAGCGCCGCCGGGTGCGCCGGAACCACGGCGGGGGTAAAAAGGTCCGGCGTCACCGTTTCCGTCCCCAGCCGCCCAGGAACCAGCCAGGGGGCGCGCACCAGCACCCCCGCCTCCTGGTCCAGCGCCCCGGAAAGGTCCAGAACCGTTGAGCCGGCCCTCAGCGCCTCCCGCCAATGCTTCCGCGTCAGGTCTTCGCTCCCGCAAAAAAATGTGAAGTCCGCCCGTTCAAACGCATCCTCGCCGATGGCCTGGACGAAGGTCGCCTCGTCCCCCACCTGGTCCAACCGTCCCTGCGCCTCTTCTTCGTCCAGCAACACAAACGTAGCCGCCGCCAGCGGCGATTCCGACAGGGCGTCCTTCAACTCCCGGCCCAGCAGGCTCGAAGCTCCAGCAATAGCGATCTTGTACACAGGCTTGCCTTTCGCAGCAAAGAATCAACGGCTACGACGGTCTCCATGAATCCGGTTCCGCCCCGGCTCCGTCCTCGACCGAGCCCGCCGCCGGCCTCTTGCGCCGCCGCCGCTTCCACCCGTACGCCGCCCGCGCCCAGATCCCTGAGAACATGTAGATCAGTCCGATGGCGAAGAACGCAACATTGGAGAAGCGGAATACCACATAAAACACGATGGCAAGAAGAAGAAGCAACTGGAATGGATGGGTCCGCGAGAAGTTGATCTCCTTGCCCGACCAGAACCGCCAAGTACTCACCATCAGGAACCCGCACAGACCCACAAGCGCCATCCACGGGATCGCGATCCACCAGGAAAGCACCGGATAGCCGTAGCTCAGATGCACGGTCGCTGCCAGAAAGCCCGCCGCCGCCGGAATCGGCATCCCCACAAAATACTTCCGCCCCGGCCTTCCCGGATTCCTGGGCTGCGCATCCGGCGAGATGTTGAACCGCGCCAGCCGCGAAAGCCCGCCGATCAGAAACAGAAAACAGATGAAGGCCCCGGCCTGGTGCAGGTGCTCCAGCAACTGCGGGTTGATCGAATCCGGCAGAAAGTGAAATCCCCACACCAGCGCCAGCAGGCTCGGCGCCATGCCGAAGGTGATCGCGTCGGCCAGCGAATCCAGTTCCTTGCCGAAATCGCTTGTCGTATTGGTCATGCGGGCGATTCGACCGTCCAGAGAGTCGAACGGAATGGCGAAAACAATGGCCATGGCCGCCCAGTCCAGATCCGTGTGCACGTCGCCAATGCCGCCGATCGCCTTGATGGTCTCGGTGATGGAAAAATAGCCCAGGGCAATGTTGCCCACGGTAAATAGCGATGGCAGCAGGTACATGCCGCGCCGCAGCCGTGCCTGGGCGGCGGCCCTTGCCAGAGATTGACCCTGCGCCGGATCGCCTGCCGGGCCACCTGCCCGATTGCGCCCGTTCACAGCCCGGCTCCGTCGGCCATCGCCGCCAGCACGCTCGATCCGCCCTTCACCCGCTGGCCCACTTTCACCTGGAGCGCCGCCTCGGCCGGAACAACCACATCCACCCGCGAGCCGAACTTGATCAGCCCCACCCGCTGCCCGCGTTCCACGCTCTGGCCTTCGCCGTAATTGAACACGATCCGCCGCGCCAGCAGTCCGGCAATCTGCTTGAAGGTCACCTCAAAACCCGCATCGCCGCCCTGGCCGCGCACCGTCACCGCATTTTGCTCGTTCAGGTCCGCCGAGGCAGGATTCATGGCATTCAGAAACTGGCCCCTTTCATAACGCACACAGGTCAACAACCCGCCGATCGGCGAGCGGTTCACATGCACGTCGAAGACACTCAGAAAGATGCTGATCCGCTGCCGCGGCCCATCGGGAGTGGCAATCGCGGCCGTCTCCGTCACCAGACCGTCTCCCGGCGACACGATCAGTCCCGCGCCCGCCGGAATCGCCCGCTCCGGATCGCGGAAGAACCAAAGAAAAAACGCCGCCAGCACCACCGGCGCAATGCCCCACGCCACATTGCCCGTGGCCCACGCAACCAACACTGCCACCGCAACCAAGCTAAAACCGTAGATGTAACCGTCGCGAACCATGGTTCCCAACGATTATACGGTTTGATGACTGTCAACCTCGTTCAGGCAAGCGAAACCGCCGGCGCAAACGCGGCTTAATTGTTCAGGCAATTGAAGCATACCGGCTTAACAGCCTGGGGTGAATGTCCGTCTTGTGTCAGTCACCCGCCGGCGAAGCCGACCCGCGGGAGATGAAACTGTAGCGCCGATCTCCAGATCGGCTGTAGCGCGGGCGTCCTCGCCCGCGCTCTTCAAAGCCGATAACGCTTGTTTCTTCTTAGTGCACGGCTTTACAGGCCGCGGAAAAGCTCGATTCGGAGCGAGGCGGGGGCCATAACCCCACCCAAAACTAGGTCGTAAGGTGACATCTCGAACCAAGCCGCCTCGGGGTTGCTTTCTTTCAACCGGACCCGCCACTCTCAACCAGAGGTCCGCGACCGCCCCACATCCTCCGCGTCCTCGGTGACAAGGGGCCGGAAACCACGACGCAAATCCCCGCGCCCTTTTTCCTGGCGCGGGACAAGCCGAAAGCGTCTGACCCACCGCGGGGCCTCACCCCGTATTCCGCAGCCCCGCCGAAATCCCGCTGATCGTCGCTGCAATCGCCCGGTTCACCTCCGGCGTGTCTTCGCCCGCGCGTTTGCGCCGCAGCATGTCCACCTGGATCAGGTGCATCGGATCCACATACGGGTTCCTCAGCCGGATCGAGTGCGCCAGCACCTGGTTGGTTTCCAGCAACTCTTTCTGCCGGGTCACCCCCAGCACCGCCCGCACCGAACGATGAAACTCCGCCTCAAACAAATCGAAAACCCGCTCCCGCAGCTTCGTGTCCTCGACCAGCGAGGAGTAAACCCGCGCGGTGGCCAGGTCCACCTTGCCCAGCGCCATCTCCACGTTGCGCAACAGGTCGATGAACAGCGGGAATTCCCGCGCCATGGTCTGCAACAGCTCCAGCGCGCCAGGCCGCGCCAGGTATTGCTCCACCGCAAAGCCCACGCCGAACCAGGCCGGCACCAGCAGCCGCGATTGCGTCCATCCGAACACCCAGGGAATCGCCCGCAGGTCCGACAGCTTGGTTGACGCGTTCCGCCGCGATGGTCTTGACCCGATCTTGGCGTGTTCCAGCTCGCCCACCGGCGTGGACTGCTCGAAATAGGTCACCACATCGGGGTCGTCGAGGATGTGCTCGCGGTAAAAGCCGTAAGAAATCTGCGCAAGCTCGTCGAGCGCCGCCTCCCACTCCGGCTTCAGCACCCCGCTGAAGTGGCCTTCCGGGTCGCGCGCGTTGGGCCGCGCCAAGGCATCCAACGAGGCCGCGATCATCAACTCCAGGTTGCGCTCGGCCAGCACCTCGTCGGCATATTTAAAGTTCAGCACCTCGCCCTGTTCGGTAATGCGCAACTGCCCTTCGAAGGCGTCCATGGGCTGGGCGAAGATGGCGCGGTGCGTGGGTCCGCCGCCGCGGCCAACCGTGCCCCCGCGCCCGTGGAAGAGCCGCAGCTTGACCCCCGCCTCGCGCGCCACCGCGTGCAGATCGCGATGGGCGCGGAAGATCTCCCAGGTGCTGGTCAGCATCCCCCCGTCTTTGTTCGAGTCGGAATAGCCCAGCATCACCTCCTGCCAGTTGTCCCAGCTCTCCATCAGCCTGCGATAGTCCGGCCGGCTCCACAGCTCCCGGCAGACCTGCGGAGCCCGGCGCAAATCTTCAATCGACTCGAACAGAGGCACCGGCATCAAACCGGGGTCCCCGGCGACGGGTGGCTGGGAGAGCCGGGGTCGCTGGGGTGAAAGTCCTGGATCGGGTCCGGAACCCTCGACCCTTACGCTGCCCAGCCGCGCCAACCGCACCACCGCCAGCACATCCTCCACCGTCGCCGCGCCGCTGATCACGTATTGGCGAATCGCTTCCGGAGAGCAGCCGCTCTTGATCTCTTCCACCACGCGGAAGGTCTCCAGAACGCTGGCCGTCTCCGCGGAGAGGCCGCCGGGCAGCGACGGCGCGATGGTGTCGGCAATCGCCTCCTGCAAAGCCGCCGCGTGCACCCGCGCGTGCTGGCGAATGTCCAGCGTATGCAGGTGAAGCCTGAAGGTCCGCACCTGCAAAATCAGCGGGTCCACCAGCGTGCGCGCAATGCGCAGCCCGCGATTGGCCGCCAGCGACGCGCGCAGCGTTTCCAGGTCGCCGATGAACTCCTCCGCCGAGCAATAGGCCGGCAGCGCCTGGGCCAGTTTTTCCTGTCCCTCGGCCAGCGTGTAGGAAGTTACCGGCAGCGCGGCAGCTCCCGGCCGCTCCCCGGTTCGTTCGATCGTCCGCTGCACCCGCGCCTTCAGGCAGATCGCAAATCGCCGATAGTACTCGAACTCGTACTGCGCCCCAAACACCTGCGCCTCCGGCGTGTGTACTTGCGCCACATACGCCTCAAGCCGCTGCAGCAGCGCATCGCTCACCCCGATCTGCTGGGCGCTGGTGGTGAGCAGGCCGATGATCTCGTCCAGTTGCCGCTGGTAGTAGTGCAGCAGGTGGCCGCGCGCCAACTGGATCGCGTCGCGCGTCACCGCGGGCGTCACAAACGGATTGCCGTCGCGGTCGCCGCCGATCCACGAGCCGAAGCGCAACACCTGCGGCAGCGCGTGCGCCTCGATCTCCAGTCCGTACGCTGCGCGCAGCGCCTCGGCGATCTCCCGGTAAAGGCTCGGCAGGGTCTCGAAGATCGAGACGTCGTAGTAGTCGAGCCCCATCTTGATCTCGTCGTAAACCGTGGGCCGCCGCGAGCGCACCTCGTCGGTCTGCCACAGGCTGGTGATCTCCGCCAGCACCAGTTCTTCCAGCCGCGCCATCTCCTGCTCGGGTATTGGAATGCGGTCCAGCGCCTCCAGAAACTCGCCGATGCGCCGCCGCTTGAACATCACCGAGCGCCGCGCCACCTCCGTCGGGTGCGCGGTAAACACGGGCACAATCAGCACGCGCTTCAGCCAGTCCAGAGCCTCTTCGGCGCCAATGCCCACGCGCCGCATCTCCGCCAATGTCCCGGCCAGCGACCCGCGTTGCCGCCCCGCCTGCCCGCTCAGCCGCAGCGCAATCCGCCGCCGTTTGCGATGGTTGGTTTCCGCCAGGTTGATCAGCTCGAAGTAGAAGGCAAAGGCCCGCGTCAGCAGGATCGCGCGCGCCACCGGCAGCGAGTGAACCAGCTCAAGCGCCTTGGCCGCGTGCCGCGCCGCCTCTTCCTCGTTGCCCCGCGCCTCCGCGTCCCGCCGCCGAATCGTCCCCTGGCGCAGCGCCTCCACATGGGCAAACAGATCCTCGCCCGCCTGCTCGCGCAACACCTCCCCCAGCAGCATCCCCAGCGAGCGCACATCGCGCCGCAGCGGAGCCTCCTTCAACTCGCCCGACTGCGCCTCCAACTCCTTGAGCCGCCCGCTCCAACTCTCCGGATTCCACAACAGTGTCATCGTCTTTCGATTATGCACGATGTGTCATAAGAGCAGTCTCAGGAAAGTAGTGGAGGGAGCAGGGGCGGGGTACCCACAATGTGGGTCGAGGCCCCTGAAAACAGCGAATCAATGGTGGGCCTTTAGGCCCGTGCCTTCTCTGCTCAGCCCCGCAAATGAACAGGCATCGGGTCCAACCCGCCACAAATCGCTAGTGCCGTATCGACAGTGCTCCGCGTGCAGGAATTCGCGGTTGCCGATGCTGCTGGTGCGGAGCATTGTGGATACGGCGATTTGCGCTAAGCCACTAGCGCGGTGGA